>MDTF01004490.1_pt1 | contig 10621 bp, 9 predicted proteins | sample 811191 | NCBI WGS metagenome assembly MDTF01 (sample SAMN05326649, study PRJNA326480) | marine metagenome | isolation source: seawater | place: Southern Ocean | collected 2011
TATGACTACAATTATATGCCATGGATATTAGACAAAAACAATAAAGTTTCACCCGATAAGATTATATGTAAAATTTTTTCAAAAAAAAACATATCAAGATTTGGTGTAAATAAATTAATACATCAGTTATATGCAGTTAAATCACAAGGCAATTTTACGTCTGATGGCACACCATATTTATACTTTGATCTGTTCAAAAAAGAATTTTTAGATAAACATTTATTTTCAAAAAAAAATAGATCACTAAGCAAGCCAAAAGATTTTAATTTATTAAAATATTCTCAATTCCTTGAAACAAAATATATACATTTGCCGAGAGTTTTAAAATACGTTGATAGACTTTCTATGATAAGTGGCGTTGAGTCTAGGGTTCCATTCCTTGATCATGAACTTTTTTCATATTGTTTTGGATTAAAAAATAAATATAAAATTAAGGATTATACCCAAAGGTGGATTTGGAAAAAAACTTTTAAACACTTGGGAATATCCTCACTTAAAAAGAAAACAATTACAGACCCTCAAAAAAGTTGGTTCAAGACTGTTCTAAGAGAAAGTTTTGAAGATGAAATAAACTCAAAAATAATTAAAGAAACACCATATTTTGACCAGGATAAAGTAAAAAGTTTCTATAAATATTACAAAAATAACTCTTTGGAGAACAGTTTTGCATTAATGCAAATTTTATCTTCTTTAAAATTTATTAGACTATTTAAAAGCTTTTAAATCAAAGTAGTAATTTAAAAGTAAAATTTTGGTTTGTAAAAAAAAGGTAAATGTATAAAAGATTTAAATATATATGAAATCTTTTTTAAAAAATGACTGGGAATTTAGTGTTTTAAATATTTATAACTATAACAAGCCAGGTCCATTTTCTTCATATTTTGATTTCATAAAAAAGAATCATAAAAAAATGCCTGGTGATTTATTAGAAGCAGGCGTTCATAAGGGTAAATCATTATTAAGTGTAGCACTTTTTTTAAAGGAAATAGGATCTAAAAAAAAAGTCTATGGATACGATTCTTGGGCTGGATTTCCAAAAAATCAAAAAAATAACCCTATGGATCATTTCTTGAGATGGAAAGAATTACTAAAGAAAAAAAATATAACTAAAGCTCATTATAATGATGTTTTGAAAAATAGAAAACTCATAAGCTTCTTAAAGAAAAAAAATAATAATAAAATTAATTCATATAATTTATCATCGTCTGGAGACTTTTCCAATTGTTCAATAACAGAACTTCAGGAAAAGATTAAATTTTTGAAGTTAGATAATATTATATTGGTAAAAGGAGATTTTGAAAAAACACTTGTAAATAAAAATAAAAAATTTCATAATTTATTTGCTGCTATAATTGATGCAGATTTATATAGCAGCTACAACAAGGCTCTACCCTTCATATGGGGAAGCTTAGTAAAAAATGGTTTTCTATTCTTGGATGAGTATTATTCATTAAAATTTCCTGGAGCAAGAATAGCCTGCGATAACTTTTTTAAGGATATGTATTCAAAACCCAAAAAGATAAAACAAGTTAAAGGTGATTTTGAAAGATGGTACGTAAAAAAAAATAATTAATTTATTTACATTAATAGACTAGCAAGTTTAAGGTCTTTAACAGTATCAATTGAAATCTGTGGAGTATTTATTAGATAGCCAGAGGATTTATTACTTATCAAATTTTTATTTTTTAAAATTAATTCCCTTGTGACTGCATAAACAACACCATTTCTATAATAAGTATTAGTAAGCTGTTGTCTTGCAATTATTTTTTTCCCTTTTTTATTGTAATGAGATAAAATATTTTTTTTAAGAATAAGTTGTTTTAAAGGGTGAAATTTAAGATCTGCCTTTGAGACCGTCCAAACAGAGTCTAGTTTTTGATCTACAATTTTTTTAATTACATTTTTAATATGTACAACTTTTCTTAATGGCGAAGTAGGCTGAACTAATAAAATTATATCAATTTTTTTTTTCTTTAAGTTTTCTGCAGCTTTTAGTGCATGTATCAATACTGAATGATCACTAATTCTATCTCCAGAAATATTTTTTGGTCTTTTAAAAATACATTCTAAATTAGACTTTTTTGCTGCTTTTATAATCTTGTCACTGTCTGAACTTATTATTGAATAATCAATCCAAGAAACTTTTTTTAAAATATTCCCTGCATGCTCAACAAGAGAGAGACCTTTAATTTTTCTTAAATTTTTATTTTTTATACCCTTGCTGTTTCCTCTAGCGGGGACTATTGCTAATATTGTCTTATTTTTATACATAGTTAAAATGTATTATACTTCCCACTTTATATTTTTTTTATCTTTTATAGTATTTTCTATATTTTGAAGACAGCTTTGAATAACACGCAAATAAGTATCATAAGTAGATCCAGAAATATGAGGAGTAACAACAACTCCAGGATGATTATTTAATTCATCATTTTTGATTGTTGGTTCGTTATCATGAACATCTAAGCCAGCACCTCTAATTCTATTCCTTTTTAAAGCAACTAATAAAGCTTTATTATCTACTAATTGTGATCTTGATACATTAATTAAAATAGAATTTTTCTTCATATTTTGAATAGATTTTTTATCTATAATTTTTTTTGTTTCATCATTTAAATGGAGATGAATACTTAAAATATCTGATTTTTTAATTATTTGATTTTTTGTTATAAATTGTGCATTTAACTCTTTTTCTATTTTTTTGGAGGCTCTCATCTTATCAAAATATAATATTTTCATTCCAAACGACGTACAAATTTTTGCTACTTTTTTCCCAATATTTCCAAATCCAATAATACCCAAGGTTTTCCCATGCATCTCATATAAATCAAACCCGTGGCTATTATCTTTCCAATTACCAGTGATTGTTCTTTCATGAAAGTGGGGTAGCTTTCTATTCACAGCCATCATTAATAATACTGCCATTTCCGATACAGCTGTTGAATTTTGGGAGCCATTATTAGCAAGTGGTATCTTTAATTTTTTTGTGGTTTTTACATTAAATTTTTCAAATCCAGAGCTCCAGAGTTGAAATATTTTAACATTTTTTTGAGCTTTTTTCAAAACATCGTCTTCAATAAATCTTCCAGGAGCAAAAAAAACTGCATCCGCCCAATCAAATAACTTTTCTTGTTTTAGTTTATTTAATTTGTAAGTCATTTTCTTATAAACAAAATTACGTTTTTTTATTTGTTTTTCGACTAGATTTCGCAGCGGAAGAGGTATTCTTTCTTCATAAACGTAGAGTAGTTTTATTTTTTTTTTCATAAATTATTACTAAAGGAATGCAGAAGTATATCTTATACCGATTGCAACTCTTGGCATATGGTTTAACTGCTCATCTGATTTTTTAGTATTCAAAAATCGTTGAAAAGATCTTAACTGTTTTTTAAAGATTGAATAATTCATTATTTAAGTGATTAAATAATTTTATTAATTAATTTCATAGTTTTAATTGCTTTTTTTGCAGATAAAATATTCATAGGCTCATTTATTTTTTTTTGCCTTATGATTTTTATAAGATACTTTGCCTCATAAATAAAATCATCAGAACGTTTCTTTTTAAAATTATAAATTTTTTTAGATTTATTTTTTTTGTTATAATAGATAATTCTATCATTAGAGTTTTTGTAATTATAAATTAATTTAACAAAAAAATTATTGCCACTAATTGTTATCTCTTTTTCTGTTGGTTTAGTAACAAAATTTTGAAAAACACTAATAATTTTATTTTTATCTGAAAAAATTAAATTTGAGCTTTCATCATAATTTACATTTTTATTTTTTAAAAAATTTATATCTTTACTGATTAATTTAAAATTGAAATCATCATCTAGCATATATTGACATAAATTTATTCCATGTGAGTGTTCGGATAGAGCTCCACCACCTCTTTTTGTGCTTGATAGATAACTATCTGAAAGAGATTTATACCAGCTGTGTGCCTTTAAAAAACCCTCAGTATTTTCTTTAAATTTAATCTCCATAAAATTGAAATTGTTTTTTTGTTGTTTGAGTATTTTCTTTAGTAAAATTGTAGAAGGAAATAATCTGTGGTTGTATCCACATAAAAAAGTTTTGTTTTTATTTTTATTAATTATTTTTTCAAATTCAATGATAATTTTTTTGTTTGGTTCACATATTGGTTTTTCTATTAAAAAGATTTTGCTTTTATTGATATTCTTTTTTATTAATGCAAGGTGTGAATTTGGGGGTGATGCAATTACGACTGCATCATAATAAATATCTTTATCATCTCCTTCTACGACAAGATCTATTTTTTTATTCCACTTTTTATAACGTGGTATATAGATCTCTTCTTTAGATCTTCTGAGAGCTTTTTTTGACAAGTCTGTCAGTACAATTTTATTTGCATATTTTTGCAGTGCAAAGGCCATATGATTCCCTGCTGAACCAGATCCAATTATTTTTATATTCATAAGCTACAAATAAATATCACATTTACCATAAATGTGGATTAATTAATCTAGTATCACTACAGGTAAGAGATGGATACTTTCCTTTATTATTATTAAAATATTTAACAATTTTTTTTAATTGAGTAGTATCTTCAAATCCTATTACAGCATAGGAAATTTTTTTAAAAGATTTTATGAAATTGATACAAACTTGTAATTTTGAAATATTTTTATCGTGACAATACTTTGTCCATTCTTTGAAAATATGGTTCCATTTTTTGAATTTTTTGGGTAGGGATCTATTATCTTTTAATAGTAATCCTTGTAAAAAAATTGATCTAACATGAACTTCAGTTTTATTTTTTTTTAATCTATTTAACCATCCACTTTCATTTATTCTTCGATCCAATATATTAAAAGGGCATTGTATGATATCAGGTTTCCAAAAAGGCCATATAAAATCAAGTTCTTTTGGATCATAAATCGAAACTCCAATTTTAGAAACAAGTTTTCTTTTTTTCAATTTTTTTAAAGCTTTAATTATTAAATTTTTTTTACTACCCTTTAAATCCCTACTCTCATGTAGTAAAATAGCATAAAGTTTTTTAATATTTAATTTAAAGAGAGACTTCTCAATTTTTTTAAAAATAATACTTTCCAAGTTATCATTTTTTTTTTCTTTATCTGAAAATTTTAACTTAGTAATTATTTTAAAACTTTTTAAATTATTATTTCCAAGTAAAGCTTCTGAAGATCCATAATTGTCAGAAGTGTCTATTAATTGAATTTTCGAATTACTAGCAAATTTTATAATTTTTTGTACTTTTTTATCTGATTTTATAATTTTTCCAGCTAAACCATATTTTTGACCAAAATTTGCAGTTCCCAAGGCAATCTTCATAAATATTGAAAATTAATAATCAATGTCTTTTATTAATTTCCTTATTTGTTCAACAGATAAAAAATCATTATTTGTATCTGAAGTATAGCTAAATTCATTTTTTAACTTTTTACCTTTTCTTGGGATTGAATAAGTTTTTAATAACCCCTTATTATTAACATCAGTATTATTTTTAATTAAAAAGGTTAATATTGCATAATATTTTTTTAAATCGACAGTGTCACAGCTTTCACTTTTGGTGATCAATTCTTCATGAATTTTTTCACCTGGTCTTTGCCCAATAATATTTATTTTAGCATTTGGTGCTATAGCTCTTGCCAAGTCTAAAATTCTATAAGATGGAATTTTAGGTACAAAAATTTCTCCTCCAATGGAGTTTTTTAATGCCCATAAAACTAAATCAATACTTTGTTGCATTGTAATATTAAACCTAGTCATGTTTTTATTTGTAATATTTATGATGCCATTTTTTTTTTGTTTAAAGAATTCTGGAATTACAGAACCTCTACTACCCATAACATTTCCATACCTAACCACACTAAATGATAGGTTTCTTTTACCAACTATATTATTTGCTGAAATAAACAATTTATCTGAACATAATTTAGTTGCACCATAAAGATTAATTGGTGCACAAGCTTTATCTGTAGATAGTGCAATAACTTTTTTAACATTTGAGTCTAAACAAGCCTCAACAATGTTTTGGGCTCCGATTACGTTTGTTTTTATTACTTCAAATGGATTATATTCTGCTGCTGGTACTTGTTTAAGTGCTGCAGCATGTATTACATAATCAACATTCTCCATTGCTCTATCAAGTCTGTCTTTATCTCTAATATCCCCTAAAAAATACCTTACATGAGGGTATTTTTTTTCATTGAATTGTGTAGATAACTCAAATTGTTTTAGTTCATCTCTGCTAAATATGATTATTTTTTTTAATTCTTTGTGGTTAATTAATAAATACTTCAGAAATGCTTTTCCGAATGATCCTGTACCACCAGTTATTAAAATTGTTTTATTTTTAAACATTAAATCTTATATTAGGGTTAAATTAGTTATATTAATTATCTAATGAATGTCTATTTATTAAATCTTTATATTTTCCCTTATCAATAATTCTACCTTTATCTATTAGATAAACAATATCACAATTAAAAACTGAACTGTGCCGATGTGTTACTATAATAAGGGTGAACTGTTTACTTGCATCATAAACTTCCTCCATAATTTGTCTTTCATTTTCGTAATCTAGAGAGCTAGTGGCCTCATCTAGAACCAAGATTTTAGGGTTATTGTATAAAGCTCTTGCGATACCTATTCTTTGTTTTTGTCCACCTGAAACTTTTACCCCTATATTACCAACCTTTGTATTTTCTTTTTCGGGTAAAGAATTTATAAATTCATCTAATTTGGCTAGTTTTATACTTTTCAATATATTTTCTTGATTAATATCTTTGGTATTTAGGCCAAAACCAATGTTATTTCTTATAGTATCATCTAATAAATATATATCCTGAGGCACATAACCTATTAGTTTTTGCCAACTTTCTATATTGTTTTTAAGCTCCTCATTATCTACATAAATTTTTCCAGTTATGGGTTTTATCAATCCTAACATTATATCTATTAAAGTGCTTTTACCTGCGCCAGATTTTCCAATAATGCCAACACGTTGTCCCTGATTAACCTCTAATGATATTTCTTCAAGAATTTTAGTATTTGAACCTTCATGAATAAAAGTGACATTATCTAATATCATTTTATCTTTAAAATCTTTTTTCTTAATATTCCCTTTTGAAATATTAATATTTTTAAATTTTTCTTCAAGAGGCGTATTTTTGAGTGAATTTGCTACAATCTTTACTGAGGCCATTGTAAACCTTCTGTTAGAAAGCGAGGAAATTATTGTATTAAATGCAGGAATTAGCCTTATGCTGCAGATTGCTAAAAGAGAAATGATAGGTAATATTTGCTCTGTAGTTAAATTTATTAAAACAAAAATTATAGCAATTATAGAGACAGCAAAAATTGAAATAAACTCTAAAAATAGTCTAGGTGTTTGACTTAAAAAAAACATAAAAAAACTATGTTTTTCAACCTCATCTATTTGTAGTTTAAATATATTTGTTAAGTATTTTTCACGGTTTAGTACTTTAGTTTCTTTAATTGAACCAAGCGCATGGTTAATAGTTTTAAGTTGACTCTGTCTTATTTCTTCTGTTTTTTGCCCTCTAGTTATTAGTTCCTTTCTTGTAAAAAATAAGAATATAGCAGCAATGATTATTAAGGTAAAAAATACTGAAAATGAAACTAAGGGCTCATTTAAAGAGAGTAAAATAAAAATAACAATTAGTACTAATACTTCTTTTGTTATATTTAGCGTGCTTAAAATAGAATTTATAGAACCAGCAATACTGCTTGTTATGTTTCTTATAAGTATAGACGGATTATTATTTATGTGAAAGCTATAGGACGCTCTTATATATGTATTAAAAACTTTATTGGTAATTTTAGTTCTTATCATTTTAATGATTTTACCTTGGCAAAAATAAAAAAAAGCTAAATATAAGTTCTTAAAGAGAAATATAGTTATTAATAATAATCCACCATAAATTGTCACAGCTTTTTGTGATAAACTCTGAATATAATTAATTGCAAAAAAATTTGGAAATTTGTCGATAAGTACATTGACATCAACCACAATCATTATAAATATTGGGATTGAACTTAAACCAATCATTTCTATCAATGCCGCAATTATCATTCCAAAGAATAAAAAAATTAAATATTTAAAATCTTCACTGGAAAGAATACCTTTAAAATCTTTTATCATTATATCTATTAGTATTGTTCAATAATTGAACATTATATCATTACAATAATTGAAATGTAAAGGATTATTTATAAGGTGAAATTTTTAATAAACGCAATTATTAAATTAAATTAGAGAAAAAATTTTATTTATATAAATAAATATGTTTCAAATATATTTGTGCATATTTTGATTTTTTTTTAAATTAGAAATTCTTGTAAAAAATTGTTAATTCTTTTTACAAGGTAAAAAGTTTTTAGTAAGTTTAGTAATTGATTTTATTTTTATAATCAGTTGATTATAAATTTTGTACTATTTTTTAACAAAAACTATATATTTAGTCTAAAATATACATTCTTCAATTAATTAATTACTATAAAAAAAATTATCTTAGAATAGATTGACTAGATTAAAACAACTAAAAGATTAATGAAAAAATTAGTAATTTATATTCCTTCAATTGAAAGGGGAGGTGTTGAAAAAAATCTACTTTACATTGCAAACTACTTGTCAAAAAAGAATATTGATATCTATATAGTTACAGCAAATAAAGGTCAGGAAAAGTTTTTTAATGCTAAAATTAAATTTATTTGCCCAAAAAACAAGAGATGGAATGGTAGTTCTAGATTAATAAAAACTTTAATTTGTATGATTTTAATCATAAGTAGGTTGCCTTTAAAAAATATCTCAATACTTTCATTTCAATCTAATGTATCGGCAATCATTTTATCAAAATTCTTAAACTTAAAAATTATAATAAGACTCAATACTTCTATCGATAAATATATTGATAATTTTATAAAAAGACTCTTCTATAAGATAATTTATTCTATGAGTGATGCAATTATTGTAAATAGCTTAGAATTTAAAAATAATCTTAATAAAATTTTGAAACTTAACTCTGTTAAAATATTCAATCCCATTAAAATTGAAAGTTTTAATAAAAAGTTAAGGATTGATTATTTTAGAAATTTTAATGGAATTAAAATTTTATCTATCGGCAGGTTAACTGATCAAAAAAACCACATTACAATATTTAAGTCTTTAAATATCTTAAGGAAAAATAAAATCAATTTCAAATTCTATTTGATTGGAGCGGGGTATAAATTAAATGAACTTAAGCAATATGTTGAGAGTCACAAATTATCAGCTTATGTTAAATTTGGAGGCTATAAATTAAATGCACAAGAATACATTCAATCATCTGATCTATTTGTTTTAAGCTCAAAATATGAGGGACTACCAAATGTTTTGATTGAGGCTCAATTACAAAATGTGCCAATTATATCTTCTAATTGTAGGACGGGCCCTAAAGAAATATTACTAAATGGTAAATTAGGCTATCTGTTTAAAGTTGATAATTATACCTCACTGAGTCAATTAATAATTAATTTTTCCAGGGATAAAAGAAAATTTTTAGAGAAAGCTAAATTAGCTAAGAAATATTTATATAGATTTGATTTTGAAAAAAATTTAAGTAAATATCAAAATATAGTTAATAAAATATTGTAAAAAAATTGAAAAATACATTTAAGATATCAATCATAACAGTTACAAAAAATTCAGAAAAATTTTTACAAAAAACTATTGATAGTCTTTCCAAACAAACTTATCGAAATTTTGAGCATATTGTTATAGATGGTGCTTCTACTGATCAAACTTTAGATATAATAAAAAAAAACTCAAACAAAATTAGCAAATGGATTAGTGAGCCCGACCAAGGACTATATTATGCAATGAATAAAGGACTTAGCTTATGTACTGGAGAGATAGTAGGTATTTTAAATTCGGATGATGTTTATTTTCCTAATACTCTTTCAATAGTAAATAAATATTTTATTAAAAATGAAATAGATTTTCTATTTGGAAGTGTATTTAAGCATAAGTTAATGCATGGTTTCCATCCTCAAAAAATACTTTGGACTTTTGGTTTTTACACAGCTCATTCAGTCGGCTTTTTTATAAAAAAAACTTCTCAAGACAAAATTGGTCTTTATAATACGAAATACAAGTGGTCAGCAGATTATGACATTTTTTATAAAATGATTGTGAAACATAAAATGAAAGGCATGGCGACTAAAAAAGATGAAGTATTTGGAAATTTTAGATTGGGTGGTTTGTCATCATCTATTAAATATATTGATTTTTTAAAAGAAAATAATCAGATCAGATTAGACAATGGTCAAAATAAAATATTTGTTTTTGCAATTTTTTTTTTAAGAATAATATGTAACTTTAAAAGATTATTTAGATGAAGAAAAAAATTCCACAGGTAAGCATAATTATTCCTTACTATAAAAAAAAACATTTTTTTGAGGAAACCATAAACTCTATTTTAAGCCAAACATATTCTAATTTTGAAGTAATACTGGTATACGATGATACAGATAAGGACGAACTCATTTTTGTAAAAAAAATTCTTAGCAGATTGCTTCGGTATAAAGTTATAATTAATAAAAAAAATATTGGTGCAGGATTATCAAGAAA
>MDTF01010787.1_pt1 | contig 10617 bp, 8 predicted proteins | sample 811191 | NCBI WGS metagenome assembly MDTF01 (sample SAMN05326649, study PRJNA326480) | marine metagenome | isolation source: seawater | place: Southern Ocean | collected 2011
AAGTTGCGTTTGTGCTAGGGGGCGGCCAAACTGTTTTCGATCTAATGTATATTGACGTGCAGCATGCCAACAGAATTCGGCCGCGCCTAGAGTGCCCCAGGCAATGCCGTATCGTGCACGATTTAAACATCCAAATGGCCCAGCTAAGCCAGATACATTTGGTAAAAGGTTTTCTTCTGGCACAAAAACTTCATCCATCTGGATCATACCAGTTGTGGAGGCGCGTAGCGAAAACTTACCCTCAATTTTGGGAGTTTCTAAACCCTTCATTTCACGCTCTAAAACAAAGCCCTTAATTTTTCCATCGTGTGCATCAGACTTTGCCCAAATGACAAAAACATCTGCAATGGGTGAATTGGTAATCCAGTTTTTTGACCCTGAAATTAAATATCCACCATCCACTTGTTTTGCTCGGGTTAACATTCCCCCTGGGTCAGAGCCATGATCAGGTTCTGTGAGACCAAAGCACCCCACTAACTCTCCAGATGCCAATTTAGGCAAATATTTATTTCTTTGTCCATCATTTCCATATGCAAAAATTGGGTGTATCACTAATGATGATTGAACTGACATGGCTGAACGATACCCACTGTCAATGCGCTCTACTTCGCGAGCAACCAGTCCATAAGATGTATAATTTGCTCCAACGCCACCAAATTCTTCAGGTATTGTTGAACCAAGCAAACCTAGTTCGCCCATTTCATTCATGATTTCTCTATGAAATACTTCAGTACGATTCGCTTCAATAATCCTTGGCATTAACTTATCTTGGCAATAAGCTTTTGCGGTATCACGTATCATGCGTTCTTCTTCACTAAGCTGATCTTCTAATAGAAAAGGGTCTTCCCAATTGAAGTTAGCAGGTTTTGATCTTGCTATTAGCGGTGTGTTTGAACTCATAATATATTCTCATATTTTTTTTATTATTGGATGTTTTTAATAAAAGAGGCAATGCGGCAATTCTGCTGGAATATATTTTTTTTAAGGGTTAATTATATTTTTATATAAATTAATAAATAATTGTGGGGGAAAATTAATATGAGAGTTCTTGTAACAGGTGGTGCTGGTTATATCGGTAGCCATACATGTGCTGAACTTTTAGAGACAGATCATGAAGTTTTGGTGGTCGATAATCTTTGTAATGGACATGAAGTTGCAATTAAGCGTGTTCGCGATATTACTGATTGTGAGCTACAGTTCATGAATGTAGATATTCGCGATACAAATGCACTTCATAAAATTTTTGGTACTTTTAAACCAGAAGCAGTTATACATTTTGCGGGTTTGAAGGCTGTCGGTGAGAGTGTTGCAGATCCATTGTCATATTATGATGTGAATGTTGGTGGTTCAATTTCATTACTTGAAGCAATGACAAGAGCAGAATGTAATAATATTGTTTTTTCTTCTTCTGCGACTGTATACGGTGAACCCATATATTTACCATATGATGAATCACAACCAACAAATCCAGTTAATCCATATGGTCGAACAAAATTGATGATTGAAAATATTATAAGTGATTGGGCTAAATTAGATTTAAAGAGAAGGGGAACTATACTTAGATACTTTAACCCAATTGGAGCACATAAATCTGGCCAGATTGGTGAGGATCCGCATGGTGTTCCAGATAATTTAATGCCTTTTATTTCGCAAGTAACGTCTGGTAGACGTGAATTTGTACAAATATTTGGAAGTGATTATGAAACAATAGATGGAACCGGATCTCGCGATTATGTACATGTATTAGACTTGGCTAATGCTCATTTAAAGGCCTTGCAATTTTGTGATAGAATTCAAAATTTTAATATATTAAATATTGGTAATGGAAATAGTACAACAGTTTTAGAATTAATAAAAAGTTTTGAAAGAGTATCTGGAAATAAAATAAATTATAAATTTTTACCTAGAAGGCCTGGTGATTTACCCGCCTTTTGGGCAAATTGTTCAAGTGCATCTACATTATTGAATTGGAAACCAAGATTTTCTATTGATGAAATGTGCGAAGATACTTGGCGTTGGCAAAATGAAAATGTAAATGGATATGATATATAATATTTAAAAATTAATGAATAATGTTTACTAAATGGAAAGCAGTCATGGTAAAAAAAATTAGAAAAGCAGTATTTCCTGTTGCTGGATTTGGAACACGATTTTTACCAGCAACTAAAGCTATGCCAAAAGAACTTCTTCCAATAATAAATAAGCCATTAATTCAATATGCAGTTGAAGAAGCTATTTCAGCTGGTATAGATACATTAATTTTTATCACTGGTAGAAACAAGCGTGCTATAGAAGATCATTTTGATAGTAACCCTGAGCTTGAAAATGCATTACATGTGAAAGGTAAGATTGAACAAGAAAAAATGGTTAAAAATATACTTCCAGCTGGAGTTGAATGTATATTTGTTCGTCAATCAGCTCAGCTAGGGCTTGGCCATGCTATTTTGTGTGCTGAAAGAGCTGTTGGTAATGAGCCATTTGCTGTTCTGCTTGCAGATGATTTCTTAACATTTTGTGGTAAAGGTGTAACTGCCAATTTAGTTGAGGCGTTTAATAGATCTGGTAAGGCACAGTTGAGTGTAATGCAAGTTAAAGAATTAGATATTTCAAAATATGGTATCGTAAAATTTCATGAAAAAAATGTTGTAGGTTTAATTGAAAAACCTGATATAAAAAATGCACCATCAAATTTTGCTAGTATAGGAAGATATGTTTTAATCCCAGAAATTTTTGAAATATTAAGTAATCAAAAACCTGGTTTAAATGATGAAATTCAACTTTCTGATGCAATAAATATTCAAGCTGAAGCTGGAAATGTTGAATCAGTGCCTCTTTTAGGAAATCGATTTGATTGTGGAAGTGTAAATGGATACATTGATGCAATTCATCATGTTGCAAAACGTGATGGGTTTAAAACTTATTAAAAAATTCTTTTTTATACTTATTTTATCTCATTACCGCACTAAAAAATACTTTTACAGCATAACTTACAATATACTTGCTTATAATATTTATATGATTTTGAGCTTGCTTAATGTTTTAAATTGTTGGACATTAAATAGTTATTATATCATTTGAAATGAACTTAAATATTAAATATAAATAGTTAAGGTTGTTAGAAAATTGGAGCTTTATTCATAAGTTATTTAATAGATTTTCACTTCGAGATCTAGGATTTTTAAGGATAATGTATATGTGCATTGTGAGTTTATATGAATAAGATTTTAGTAACAGGTGCTGCTGGTTTTATAGGTTCATCATTAGTTAAAGGGCTACTTAAAAGAGAAAATAGGGTAGTGGGAATTGATAATCACAATAATTATTATGATATTAAATTAAAAGAAAATAGAATAGCAGAGAGTATAGAAAATAAAGATTATATTCACATTCGTTTAGACATTGCAGATAAAGCTAAACTTAATAATGTATTTGAAGATTTTAGACCAAATATTGTGGTTAACTTGGCAGCGCAGGCTGGTGTTAGGTATTCAATAGAAAACCCTAAAGCATACATAGATAGTAATGTTGTGGGATTTTCTAATATTCTTGAATGTGCTCGTGAGTTTAAAATTAAACATTTGGTCTATGCAAGTAGTTCCAGTGTTTATGGTGCTAATGAGGCAATGCCATTTTCTATTCATGATAACGTAGACCATCCATTAAGTTTATATGCTGCAACAAAAAAATCAAACGAACTAATGGCTCATGCATATAGTAACCTTTTCCAGTTACCAACAACAGGGTTAAGGTTTTTTACAGTATATGGCCCATGGGGTAGACCTGATATGGCACTTTTTAAATTTACAAAAGCTATATTAGAAGAAATGCCAATAGAAATATATAATTATGGGGATCATTTAAGAGATTTCACATATATTGATGATATTGTAGAAGGGATATTAAGGATAATGGAGCGCCCAGCTTACCCCAACTCCAATTGGGATGGGAAAAAACCTGATCCAGGCAGTAGCTTTGCTCCATGGAGAATATATAATATTGGAAACAATAATCCTGTTAAGTTAAATGATTTTATAATTTCGATTGAAAAAGCAGTTGGTAAGACTGCCAATAAAAAACTTTTGCCATTGCAACCAGGCGATGTACCCGGCACCTATGCAAACATTGATGATTTGATACAACATTTTAATTATGAACCTAAAACCAGTATTGATTTTGGAGTAAATTGTTTTGTTGAATGGTATAAAAATTACTACAAGGTTTAAATAATGTTAAAAGATGACTTTAATCTAAAAGTTGCAATAATAGGTTTAGGCTATGTAGGCCTTCCATTAGCCATTGAATTTTCAAAAAAAAGAACTGTGTTGGGCTTTGATATTAACCAAGCTCGAGTTAAGGAATTAAACAAATTTTACGATGCAACATTAGAGGTCTCTTCTCAAGAGTTGCGTGAATCAAAAAATCTTACAGTTTCTAGTGAGAAAAAAATATTGCAGGATTGCAATTGTTATATTGTCTGTGTACCAACCCCAATCGATGCATATAAGAAACCTGACTTAAGCCCATTAATTAGTGCAACTAATTTAGTGGCTTCTTGTATTAAAAAAGGAGATTTAATAATTTATGAGTCGACTGTATTTCCAGGGGCGACTGAAGAGGTATGTGTTCCAATTTTAGAAGATATTTCTGGATTGGTATACAATGAGGGTTTTTCTGTTGGATACAGTCCTGAGCGAGTAAACCCAGGTGACAGAGTATATAAAATTCCTAATATTGTTAAAATAACTTCAGGATCTACATTACAAGCAGCTAATGTTGTAGATGAATTATACAGTGAAATTATTGAAGTTGGAACTTACAGGGCTTCAAGTATTAGAGTAGCTGAGGCAGCAAAGTGTATTGAAAATGTTCAAAGAGATCTTAACATAGCTCTTATGAACGAATTATCAATTTTGTTTAATAAGTTAGATGTCGACTTTAAGGAGGTATTAAAAGCTGCATCAACCAAATGGAATTTTCTACCTTTTGAGCCAGGTCTAGTAGGTGGACATTGTATTGGTGTAGACCCATATTATCTGACGCATAAGGCTGCATCAGTTGGCTATCATCCAGAGATAATTTTAGCTGGAAGAAACATTAATGATAGTATGAGTTTTTATATTGTGGAAATGCTTACAAAAAAAATGATGTCAAAAGGAATTAACCTTGAAAAAAGTAAAGTTGGTATATTGGGAATAACTTTTAAAGAAAATTGTCCTGATGTGAGAAATAGTAAAGTTCTTGATGTGATTAAACACCTAAAAAGTCATAATATTGAAGTTATCGTACATGATAACCATGCTGATAATAAGGCTATGATGGCTCAATATGATATAAATTTACTAAAAATTGAAGAATTTAATGATTTAGATGCATTATTAATAGCAGTTAATCACCGTGAATTTTTAAAAATTGATATAGAAGTCTTAAAAAAAATGTATTGTTTAAAAAGTAGTTATATTATTGGAGATATAAAAAGTTTATTTGATAAAAAGATATTGATAAATGCAGGTTTTGATGTTTTTTCATTATAGGAGGCTTTAAGTGAAAAAAGTTGATGAAGATGTTATTAAAGGCTTTGGCGATGAGTGGAGCCGCTTTGATCAAAAAGCTGTTCCTGAGTATGAATTAAAAGCTATATTCAAAACATATTTCTCAATTTTTGACTGGGATACATTACCAACAGATCCAATAGGATTTGATCTTGGGTGTGGAACAGGTAGGTGGGCAAATTTTGTATCAAAAAAAGTTAGAATACTTCACTGTATTGATCCAAGTTCTGCTATTGAAGTTGCCAAAAATAATTTAGCTTTATGTGATAACATTGTTTTTCACAAAGTAGATGTTTTCAATATTCCAATTGCTAATGAAACTATGGATTTTGGTTATAGTTTGGGGGTTTTACATCATATTTCTGATACTCAAGGAGCTTTAAGGGAGTGTGTGCAGAAATTAAAAAAGGGTAGCCCACTGTTATTGTATTTATATTATTCTTTTGAAAATAGGCCGATATTATTTAAGCTTATTTGGCGCTTAAGCGACATTATTCGCCTCTTTGTTTCTAAATGCCCTATGCCTCTTCGTTATATTGTATCACAAATACTCGCAATAATAATTTATTGGCCACTGTCATTGCTCTGCAGGATTGTAACTTCATTAGGTTTTTCAGCGGATCAAATACCGCTATCAATGTATAAAGATAAAAGTTTTTACACAATGAGGACTGACGCATTAGATCGCTTTGGAACAAAAACTGAAAAAAGATTTAGTAAAAAAGAAATCCAAAAAATGATGAATGATGCAGGATTAGAAAATATTAAATTTAATGATTCTGAGCCCTACTGGTGTGCGGTCGGTACTAGGAAATTTTAAATAAAATGTGTGGTATTGTAGGCTTCTTTGTAAACCCAAATAAAAAAATAAATTTTATTCCAAATAAATGTTTAGAAGATATGAATGCAAAGTTAACTCATAGAGGACCTGATGATTTAGGTTTTTGGTATGACAGTAAAAATGGGGTAGGATTAGCTCATAGAAGACTTGCAATTATTGATACTTCAGATGCTGGAGCTCAGCCTATGATCTCCTCTACTGGTAGGTATAGGGTAATCTTTAATGGAGAGATTTATAATCATATAGAAATTAGAAAAGAAATAGATATCCTAAAAAATGTGAAGTGGAGAAGTACTTCAGATACTGAAACTTTATTGGAAGCAATTGAGCTTTGGGGTTTAGAGGTATCCATAAAAAAATTTATAGGAATGTTCGCTATAGCGCTATGGGATCAATTAAAAAAAGTATTATACTTAATACGAGATAGAATGGGAGAGAAGCCTCTTTATTATGGCTGGCAAAATAATATTTTTCTGTTTGGTTCTGAACTAAAAGCTTTAAGTGCACACCCGTGTTTTGAAAATAAAATAAGTAAAAAAAGCATATCTTTATTTATTCAAAAAAGCTTTGTTCCAGATCCCTACTCAATTTTTGAAAACATTTTCAAGTTACCACCAGCCTCAATATTAACCATCCCTATGGAAAATATTGAACAGTGCAATACACTTTCGGTGCGACCAGTTAGTTATTGGAGTCTAAAAAATGCATTTTTGGAGGGAAAGAAGAATTTGATATCAGACCCAATGGAGGCAGTAGAAGGTGTGCATAAAAGATTATTACAATCGATAAAAAATCAATCAAGGTCAGATGTTCCTTTAGGTGCTTTTTTATCTGGAGGTATTGATTCATCAACAATTGTCGCACTTTTACAAAAGGAGAATTCAAAGCCAATAAAAACTTATACAATTGGTTTTGAAAATAAGGAATATGATGAAGCAAAAAATGCATCGCAAATTGCAAGTATTTTAGGCACAAATCATACTGAACATTATGTAACTGCATCTGAAGCACTATTAGTTATTCCAAAACTCTCAAATATATATGATGAGCCATTTGCGGACTCATCTCAAATACCAACATATATAGTTTCAACGCTTGCATCAAAAGACATTAACGTAGCGTTATCAGGTGATGCTGGAGACGAATTATTTGGTGGCTATAATCGATATGTTAAGGCTCCAAAAATTTATAGAAAGTTTGAATTAATACCTCATTCGATTAGAAAGGTTTTGATTAAATCCTTAAGTTATTTGCCTATTTCTATTTGGGTAATACTTGGAAACATATTTACTATAAAACAATCGCCAGACAAAATTAAGAAAATATTTGATATTATTCAAAGCAAAGATTTAGATATGGTATACACTAAGTTAACATCCCATTGGTTGGATCAGGATGGTTTAGTATTAAACTCTAATTTCCATCATAATATAGATTTTGAATGGATGAACAATGAGACTTTCCAAGCAGAGGAAAAAATGATGTATCAAGATTTAAGAAATTATCTTCTTGGGGATATATTGGTCAAATTGGATCGCGCTGCAATGGCTGTATCGTTGGAGACAAGGGTGCCAATGTTAGATCACAGATTAGTCGAGTATTCTTGTAGGCTTCCATTGGATATTAAAATTCGGGATGGTTTAGGCAAATGGCCTTTAAGGCAAATATTAGGAAAATATATTCCCCAGCAATTAATTGATAACCCAAAAATGGGCTTTGGTGTGCCAATTGACGAATGGTTGAGGGGCCCTTTACGTGAATGGGGCGAAGCCCTCTTGGATGAAAATATTTTACACGAACAAAAAATATTTAATGTAGGATTAATAAAAAAGAAATGGTCTGATCATCTTGCGTATAAGAGTAATAACCAACATGAGTTATGGAATGTTTTGATGTTTCAATCTTGGTATGATAATTTTCAAAATCAAATACCTATATATAAAACATTGGATTAATTAGAATGAGACTATCAGTTATTATACCAACAAAGAATAGAAAAAGTGATCTGATTGCTTTGATAAATAGTTTGATGGGACAATCTATAATTCCAGATGAACTTATTATTATAGATCAAAGTGATACTTTGTCTTGTAAAAGCATAATTATTAATAAATGGAATACCATAGAAAACTCAAAGTTAAAATATATCCATGATACGTCGATTAGTGGCCTTGTTAAGGCAAAGTGGGTAGGAAGTAAATTGGCATCTAGCGAAATTATATGTTTTTTAGATGATGATTTAATATTAGACAAACATTTTCTACGTGAAATAATAAAGCCTTTTTTTGAAAACTTTGATATTAAAGGTTCTTCAGGCATTTTTATAAATTATCCAAAAACTAGTTTTGCTTATAAAGTTATATACTCTTTTTTTCATAAAGGTATTTTCAAAGATCCTCGACCAGCAGTATTTAAAAAATATTTTGGGTACTGCAATAACTTATTAAAGACTACTGTTTTGTGGGGTGGGATTACAGCATGGAGATCAGAGATACTCCAAGAAGTAGAGTTTGATACTGAAAATAGTTTATTTATGATGGAAGATTTTGATTATTCTAGAAAAATACGAGAAAACTTTAATGGTGGGCTGTATTTAAACCCAAATGCTCGAGTAGTTCATAATCATTCTCAAACTAATAGAGCGTCTGAATATGAACAAGAGAAAAGAAAAATATTTGAATATTTAGCATTTTATAAAAAGTGGAAACATACAAGTTATTCACTAATTCCATTAATATGGCTGTTTATAGGCCTTTTTTTACATGTTTTATACCGTGCATTATCTAATAAAAATATAAAACTAATATCTGCATTCTGGAGTGGAATAAAAATGAGTGTATCAAGATGATTGTTATTTATCAAAACATGCATTATTGAGCACAATCAAAACTATTTAACTAATGGAAATAAATCATGTTTGACGGAAAATCTATTCTTGTAACTGGCGGCACAGGTTCATTTGGCAATGTTTTTGCATCTATGACGCTGCAAAAGTATAAAGTAAAGAAAATAGTAATTTTTTCAAGAGATGAAATGAAGCACTGGAATATGGCTTTAAAATATACTGATAAACGTATTGAGTTTGTCATTGGTGATGTACGAGATAAAGATAGTTTATCTAGAGCTCTTCATGGAATTGATTATGTGGTTCATGCGGCTGCAACAAAAATTGTCCCATTTGCTGAGACAAATCCCTTTGAGTGTATTAAAACAAATATTAATGGTGCGATGAATCTTATTGAGTCCTGTATTAATAGCAATGTTAAAAAAGTTGTGGCGTTATCAACGGATAAGGCAAGCAATCCAATTAATTTATATGGTGCTACTAAGCTTGCATCTGATAAATTATTTATAGCAGCCAATAGTAAGAAAAATGATAATAATATTAAATACTCTGTTGTAAGATATGGCAATGTGATGGGCTCGAGAGGATCTGTAATTCCTTTTTTTATGAAACAAAAAAATAATGGAGTACTTCCTATTACAGATACAAGAATGACCAGATTTATGATCACATTACCTCAAGCGGTTGATCTAGTTTGGCACGCTTTTGAAGATATGGAAGGGGGTGAAATTTATGTAAAGAAAATTCCATCTATGAATATAACTGATATTGCAAAAGCAGTTAATCCAGAGGCTGAACATAAAATAATTGGTATCAGACCAGGCGAAAAAATTCATGAACAAATGATAGGCTATGAAGATGCGTTAACAACCTTTGAATATAAAAATCATTATAAAATTTTACCATCTATTAATGGGTGGTCTGAAGATAAAGACCGGATAAAAGATGGTATCAAAGTTACTCCAGATTTCACGTATTCATCAAACCACAATAAAGAATGGATGTCAGTTAATGAACTTCAAGAATGGATATCCTCACAAGAAAAGCTAAAACACATATTGGATGTATAATGTCAAAGTGTATATTAATTTGTGGAGGTAGCGGATTATTGGGAGTAAACTTAGCAATCTATTTCAGAAATAGAGTAAAAGTAATTTTAGCCCTCAATAAAAAAAAAGTAGTAATTAAAAATGTGAAAAACAAGATAATAGATCTGAATTCTATAGACAATATTTGCTCAATTATTGAAAGTGAATCAATTGATTTGGTAATTAACGCAAGTGGATATACAAATATAGAAAAATGTGAAGAGTTTGTTAATGAAGCCATAAATGTTAATACAACTATTCCTCTAAACCTTGCGAAAGCATGTAATGCGCTTG
>MDTF01016165.1_pt1 | contig 10614 bp, 11 predicted proteins | sample 811191 | NCBI WGS metagenome assembly MDTF01 (sample SAMN05326649, study PRJNA326480) | marine metagenome | isolation source: seawater | place: Southern Ocean | collected 2011
AAATAATATTGATTTTATTATGACTTGTTTAGATACACACTATAGTCTTACCTACAATGATATGCGATCTTCAGGCCCTGGGACTATAGCCTGGACCAGAGCAATATCAAGTTTACAAGAACAAGTAGTACCATACATCGTAGACTTTGAAGATATGAGCTTCTTAGAATGGAGTAAACATAATAACTACGAGTTAGGACCACACGGGCACCCACTCGAAGAAGCACATATAGAGGCCGCAAAGTACATAAATACCATTATAACAAAGGAGAGCCAAAATGAACATTGATAAATTAAGAGAGGAAATTGCATATGACGAAGGATCAGTTAATAAAATATACCTCGACCATCTCGGCTTGCCTACTTTTGGTATTGGTCATTTGGTGCTTGATAGTGATCCTGAATGTGGATACGAAGTTGGAACTCCTATCAAAGAAACTAGATGCAACGACGCATTTGACCAAGACGTTAAATCGGTGCTTAACGACTGCACAATCTTATATGATAACTTCGATGAGTTGCCAGAGGAAGTCCAAAGAATAATTGCAAACATGATGTTTAACATGGGGCGTCCAAGACTAAGCAAGTTCAAAGGAATGAAACGTGGTGTAGACGCTCGTGACTGGAATTCTGCAGCAGACGAAATGGTTGACAGTTCTTGGTATAAACAAGTAACTAAAAGAGCAGACAGACTTGTAGCACGTATGAGAGCAGTAGAAATAGATGATTAAACTTTATGCAATGTTAATTGTTATAGCACTATTAGGAGGTGCCGGGTACGGAGCCTATGCCTACTATAAAGATAGTCAAGCTCGCATTGCAACACTTACAACCAACAACGCAAAACTTGATGGTGCAATAAAAACAAGCGAAGCTGCAATTGCCAGTATACAAAAAGATATGAAGAAAGTTAATACACAACTTAAAAAAGTTAGCAGTGACTTTGCAGACATACGCAATCAAAATAGTAAACTAGCACAGAAGTTAGAAACTATAGATTTAGGTATACTTGCATTTAACAAACCAAAAAGTATAGAACGTGCGATCAATGGCGGAACTAAAAACGCAGGAAGATGTTTTGAAATACTAAGCGGATCACCGTTTACTGTTAGAGAGAAGGAGGCAAAAGATGCTAAGTCATTCAATAAAGAGTGTCCTTGGTTGTGGCCTGGTAATACTTCTACTCAGTAGTTGTAGTTCACCTGTTGCTAAGATCGATGTCAGCTCAAAAGCAGTTGAGAAGCCTATACTAACATTGCCACCAGTTGATGTTGTGCGTATGCGTACTGTAGACTGGGTAATCATTACAGAAGAAAACTTTGCTGAAGTTGTTGCTAAAGCAAAGAAGAACGGTAAGACTATTGCATTTTTTGCACTAACTGATGATGGGTATGCTAACCTTGGATTAAACTTTTCTGATATACGTGCTTTGGTTCAACAACAACAAACAATCATTGGTTCTTATGAACAATACTATGATGCAACTAAAAAGTTTGAAAAACAAAAAGTCAAAAAAGATGTTGACAACTGGAAGTTTTTCTAGTACAATTACACAATGACAGACTTATACAATACATTAGGCGTGAATAAAAACGCATCTGATAGAGATATCAAGACGGCTTATAAGAAAAAAGCAATGGAGCATCACCCTGACAAAGGTGGTAATGCAGATAAGTTTGCCGAAGTTAGCAATGCATACGAAACACTAAAAGACCCTCAAAAACGTGCAGGATATGATAGATTTGGTACATCAGATCCACAACAACAGCAGCGGCAACAACGTCCTCCACCGGGGTTTGGAACTCATGGGTTTGAAGATATCTTTAGTCAAGTGTTTAGGCAACAACGTCCACAACCAGTTCCGGAGGCTAGGATAGCCATAGCGATTGAATTAGCAGATTCAATCCGTGGAGGAAAACGTATACTAGGAGTACAAACTCCACTAGGCACAAGCAATGTTGAAATAGATGTACCTAAGGGTGTTGTGCATGGAGAAAATATACGTTATTCAAAAGCGGCGCCAGGAGGATTAGATCTAGTTGTTAGTTTTAGAATCAGAGCTCACCCAGAATGGCAACGTAACGGAATGGACATGCACACTGAGATACCTACAGATTTTTGGAAATTGATAGTTGGAGGTAATTTATCAGTAACTGACATACTAGGAAAAAATTACGATATATCAATTCCTCCACGTACTAATCCAGGATCAGTTATGAGACTAGGACAATGCGGAGTTGAAAGAGACAGACATAATCCTGGCGATATCTTTGTAAAGTTGAAGGCAACAATGCCAAGAGAAATACCAGAAGAACTAATTAAACAAATAAGTAGTTTAGTAAACAAGGAGTAACATGCAGAATAATCCTGAAATTGAACACATATTGGTACAAGCACAGAAGATTGCCATAACCAAACAACACGAGTACGTAACACTTGAGCATTTAACTTTGGCATTAATAAGACATGCTCGTTTTTGGAGATGTCTTGAACAATTTGGTGTATCTCCACAAGCAATTGAACACGATCTTGACTTATACCTTGATAGTCAGGCCATACTGACAGCTAACAAAAATATTAAAAAAGAACCAAGAAAAACAAATGCACTTGAAAGAGTTTTTAATAGAGCTTTAACACAGGTTATGTTTGGCGGCAGACGTAGCATGAGTACCATTGATATATGGCTTGCTATAATGGCTGAAAATAACAGTTATGCAGTTTATTTCATGCAAAAACACGGAGTAACCAAACAAGAATTTGTAATGCATTGGCAACAATCTTACGAGACTAAAAGCAATTCTGAAATAATGCCTATCAATCATGCTAACGACATACTGGATGAACATTGTATTAACATTTCTAAATTAGCAGTCGAAGATAAACTTGAACCAGTTATTGGACGTGAATTTGAACTTGAAGAGATAATAACAGTCCTGGCTAAACGTTTTAAGAGTAACGTACTAATGGTAGGTGATCCTGGTGTGGGTAAAACTGCTATAGCAGAAGGACTTGCTACAAGAATCAAAGACAACGCTGTTCCAAAGTTCTTAATAGGGTTTGAAGTATGGGGATTAGAAATTGGCAGTTTACTGGCAGGATCAAAATATAGAGGTGAGTTTGAAGAAAAACTCAAAGATGTTATCTCTGCATTAGAAACAAAGAAAAATTGCATACTGTTTATTGATGAAGCACATACAATGAAAGGTGCTGGTTCAACTGGCGGTAGCAGTCTTGATTTTGCTAATATGATTAAGCCAGCAATAACCAAGGGCAACTTAAAAGTAGTAGCAAGTACAACTTGGGAAGAGTTTTACGAGAGCTTTGAAAAAGATCGTGCGTTGATGAGACGATTCTACAGAGTTAGCATTGACGAACCTGATAAGGCTACAACAGTTAAGATTTTGCAAGGACTTAAACCTCGCTTAGAGAAGTTTCATAATGTACAAATTAGTGAACCTGCAATAATAAAAGCCGTTGAAATGGCAACGAGGTATATGAGTGATAAGAAAAATCCTGACAAGAGTATTGACCTAATCGACGCCGCATGTGCAGTTGAACGTATTAAAGATAAACAAGGTTTAGTTGTTGATGAGGGACTAATTGATATACAAGTTGCAAGGATTGCTAATATTCCTGAAAGTAAGGTTACTAGCAATATAAGTGACAAAGTTAAAGATCTTGACAGCAATATCAAACAGAAACTATTTGGTCAAGACCATGTAGTTGAACAAGTACTAGAAAGATTATATGTAAACTATGCAGGTATAGGAACACCAAGTCGTCCAATGGGTGCATTCTTGTTCTTAGGGCCAACAGGTACAGGTAAAACAGAATTTGCTAAATTATTAAGCAGTAACTTAGACATGCATATGTTGCGATACGATATGAGTGAATACCAAGACAAACACACAGTAAGTAGTTTACTTGGAGCTCCTCCGGGCTTTGTTGGTTACGATGATTCAAATCTAGGTGGCGGTAAACTAATTTCAGATGTATCAAAACATCCTTATAGTGTGTTGTTATTTGATGAGATTGAAAAAGCACATCCTGATGTTGCAAATATATTCTTACAGATGATGGACGAAGGTAAGATTACAGGGTCCAATGGTAAGATAGTTGATGTTAAAAACTGTGTTATAATACTAACATCAAACTTGGGTGCTAGAGATAATGAAAACAATAGCATTGGGTTTGGTCAAGAGCTAACAAAAACAGGTAGCGAAGACAAAGCAGTTAAAGACTTCTTCAAGCCAGAGCTACGTAACAGATTGGATTTGATTGTAAAGTTTAAGTCACTCGAACCAATGGCAATTAAAAAAATTGTTGCAAAGTTTATTGGTGAACTTAGAGAGAGTCTACGTGCAAAGAACATTAATATTATTGTTACTGAGGCGTTAGTAGATCACTTGGTTGAGGAGGGTTATGATCCTAAAATGGGTGCAAGACCATTAGGACGTAAAATTGACGAGCTAATCAAAGTTCCTTTAAGTAAGAAGATACTATTTGAAAAACTTGAAAACTGTCATGTAACTGCTGACTTGTTTATAAAAGGCAAGAAACGTAGAGTAAGTCTTATATCAAAACCAAAGACCACAGTAAGTGGTGGTGAGATCAACGAGAATGGTGTCGTGGTAGTCAATGAAACACAAAACTAGAAAGCGATAAATAACAGTATGGCAAAGATAAACACAACATCAATCACAATTACACTTAGTGAACTAGTAAAAGACGGTAGCCCTGACAGAGAACTTCTCAGTGCAGATACCATTGCACAACTCGAGCAGGTTATAACACAACTTGCAAGTGAAAGTGCTCCTGGAAGTGTACTTGTGGAAGTACTGAAGGCAGAATAGCATGAAGTCGAGCAGTATTGTACTAATACCTGAGACCACATATCTTCTTGGCACCGCCAGTGAGATTGTTGGTACTCGTCAAAAAGCTGTTGGCTATTACAAAGGGCAAGGTAACAGTCAAAACATTCGTTTTAAATGTAATGACTTTCCTGGTATTGTAACAATACAAGCAAGTTTGGATACTGATCCAAAAACATCTGATCCAACCGGAGAGATTCCGTATTTGCTAGCCACCGATTGGTTTCAAGTATTTGAATTTCCAGCAGACAGTTCGGATGGATCAACTCTTATAACTGCTGATGCAACTTTTACAGTGTATGGAAAATACACATGGATTAGAGCAGTTGTAACAACGTTTACAGAGGGCGTAATTGGCCCAATAACAATGAGTTACTAGGAAGAAGCAATGTTAAAAAAAGTAGTCATCATACCAGGAGGATTTCATCCTTTCCATGCAGGACATAAAGCATTGTATGATGCCGCAGTTGCAAAGTTTCCTAAGGCAGATGTATTCATTGCCGCAACTGATGACAAAAGCAAGAGACCTTTTCCTTTTAAACTTAAGAAACAACTTGCAGGCATAGCAGGTATTCCAGCACACAGATTTGTGCAAGTCAAATCACCATTTCAACCAAAAGAAATTACAGGCTTATACAATCCCGAAGACACACAGTTAATATTTGTACGTTCAGACAAAGACTCTGGCGTATCACCATTGCCAGGAGGCTTTAAGAAAGATGGAAGTGCAAGTTACTTGCAACCATTGAAGAGAGGTGCTCCTGAGAATATGAACCAGCATGGCTTTATGACATACTTGCCAACAGTACAGTTTGGTCCTGGTATGACTAGTGCTACAGAAATACGTGCTAAGTGGGCAGGCATGAGTGACGAAGAAAAAGCAGACTTAGTAAACAACTTGTATCCAATGAGTAGTGCTCCTGTGGCTAGCAAAGCAATTGAAATATTTAACAACGTACTTGCAGAAGAAAAAGAAGTTGTATCAATGCCAATGGGCAGTCTTCAAGAACCTGAAGAAAAACTACACCCAATAGCACAGTATGTTAGAGACAAAGAAGAACGTTTAAAAAACAAAGAAGTTGAAGAAACAAAAATTATAAACAAAGGTGATACTGTAGACATTATACCAGCAGGCGGTATGGGTGCTTATAGCGAAACTGGAATTAAGAGCAATCTTGGTGAAAAATTACGCAGTCTTGCTGATATGCTCGACGATGAAAACTATGATAATCTTGAATATGTTATATATAAGAGCGGAGCAATGGAAGCATTAGTAAAAGCTCTTGGTCAGTATTCACGTTTTAAAAACAAACGAGGACAACGCTCAATTAAGAAAGATGTTGAGATTGACATAAGCAACGAATCAGGGTTTTCAAAAGAGTTACCAACCATTGATCAAGAGATGGACAGTTACTTTAATAGCAGAAAGACAGAGTCAGAAGATTATTTGCCAGAAGATGACACACTAACCGAATACGTATTTCAAAGTCGTCCACTAAGAGTATTAGATAATATAGCAAGTCGTAATGATGTGCAAAAGTTTCCAATCAAGTTTGACGATGGGTCGATTGTAGAAGTTACTCCAAAGATGGCAAAAAAGTTTATGGATATCTACATTACCAAAGATAACGAAACACAAAAACTGATTGATAAAAAGATTAGTAAAAAAGAAGTCTTTGTTAAGACATTCAATGAGATCATGAAGGGCGGACGTTCAACTGGTCTTACGGTTGGCGACATAAGATAAATTCGCACCACTCTTAATAAATCATTAAATACCTATATAATTTAACTCTACGAGGGACCTATGGCTGCAGATACAGTAACACCAGACGATAAGATAAAACAAGAACCTCTTACTGCTGATATAGAACCAGCTAATGATCCTAATAAGATACAAGTAGATATCGAACAACTAAAGAAAACTAAAGTGCATATTTGTATGCCTTGTTACGGTGGACAACTTACTGAATCAACTTTTATGAGTTTTATACGTTGGTCAAACACTGCAAGACAACTTGGTATAGACTGGACTGTTGAGACACTGACAAACGAAAGTTTAATATCACGTGCAAGAAATACAATGGTTGCGAAGTTTTTAAGTAACCCTGATTCAACACACTTGATGTTCATTGATGCTGACATTGGTTGGGAGCCGTGGCACTTGTTATTATTATTACATCATGACAAAGATGTTATTGGTGGTATGTATCCTCTTAAAGCATTGCCAATAAAGTGGTGTGTAAATGGTATCGACGGTGGCAAAGAAGAAGATGATGGTAGGTTACAAGAAGTAAGCAAAACAGGCACAGGGTTTATGTGTATAAAACGTCACGTATTTGAGAAATTAGATTCTCATCCAGCAACTATTCCTTTTATGAATGACATTGGTCTTGACCCAGCACTAAACAAAGATATGAAGACTTTCTTTGATACAGACGTTCGTGAAGGTCGTTACTATAGTGAAGATTGGACATTCTGTGAAAACTGGAGAGACCTAGGTGGCGAAGTTTGGGTTGACAAACGTGTACTACTAAAGCATACAGGAACGTTTACATATGATCACGTAGGACAAGATGCAGTATACAAAGCATTACATGAGGAACTTAAAGACAGGGCTCCTATTGTGATTAATGCTGATGAAGGAAAAATTGATATGCCAGCACAACAAGCGGCGTTACCGCCAGAACGTAGAAGTGCAAAGATACTTGCTAAAACCAGCGGCAAGAAGAAGAAAGCTAGTTAACCACGATACCATAAATACAGTATCATGAAAGCATCCTGGTTTGAAAATAAAGAATTAATAACACTGTACACAGACGATGCGTACTTTGGTGCAGATGTACCTGACAGTTACGCAAAACGTCCTAGCAAACCTGTGCCAGTTAAAAGCCTGTTTGGCTATGAGCCTGAAAGCAAGATGGACGACATACATCATAAAGATAGTATGATGAAGATAGCACTTAAAATGAAATCTGGTACATGGAACGGCCCTCCTATAGTTGTACGCAAAGACCCTAAGGGCTATCAAGTATTAGACGGACATCACAGAATGCATGCCGCACAAAAAGCAGGCATAGACACACTTGATGCAGTCATAGTTGGTCACGAAGATATAGAATATTCAGATGAAGTTAAAGAACAAAAAGTAATTGAAGCATCAGGTTACATACCAACCAAAGCACAAGCAAACGATCCAAGATTTAAAACTGCACTTACTGTTGATGTACGTCCAGGAGAAGACCAACGCAACATTAGTAAACTAGGACTTGATCTAAATCAAGAACTTGTTAGAAAAACATCACCAGGACTTAAAAAGAAAAAGAAACCTTCACTAGCAGAAAGCCTAATGGAGCGTTACCAAGCAATCAAAGAAGAAGATCTGCTTGAAGTTGACATGGGCAGTGGCGCATTGCGTTCGTGGGCAAAGTCACCAGAAGCACAAGGTGTACGTTGTGGATTTGAATTAGAACTTATATTTCCAGACACAGAACGTGGAGAAGAAGACTACGACAATGAAGCAAACATGGATGCCGATGAACCCATTGGAACACTGGATCAAATTGTAGACTTTTATGACGGTGATGATAGTGCTTGGGAAGGCGCACAACGTCAAGAAGAAGAACAGTTCCGTGAAAAAGTAATCAACGACCTTATGGAATACGAAGACCAACAGTTTTTTGATTGGTGGGGTGACCATGGTGAAGATGAAGTTCGCGAGGCAATGGAAGCAGAACTAGAAAGAAATGTCACCGACGAAGAATTTATGGAAGAATTTGAGAACGAAGGTGAAATATTTGAACGGGTACGTGAGCGAGAACAAGATGAGCACCGCGGTGACATCACTTGGGAACAGTTTTGGGAGACTCAACAGATAGAAACCATGGCAGATCTTATGAGCAAGTATGATCTATACTGGCCTTATGTAGAGGGAGCCGAGGGCGGAAGCAAACCTGTAGATGACTGGGCAGAAGAAATCAGTGCTATAACTGGAAAAGGCACAAACGTAAGTGATCAATATCATGGCGAAGACAAGGTAGAAGGCAAGTATACCTTAGAACCAGATAGTAGTTTAACTGCTGATGAGGACAATGATGCTGGTATAGAACTAGTATCTCCTGTGATGCCACTTGATGAAGCAATATCTGACATGGAGAAGCTGTTAACTTGGGCAGACGACAATAATATCTATACAAACAGCACTACTGGCTTACACATAAACATCAGTGTACCACAAGGCAATGCTATAGACTATACTAAACTTGTGTTATTCTCAGGTGACAAATACGTACTAGACAAATACAATAGACTAGCAACTACCTATGCTCCTAGTGTGCTCGACCAATTACAAAACCGTGCTTCACAGATGGATGCAAACACAGCTGCATCATCAATGCAAAAAATGAAAACCAGTTTACAAGATGCTGCAGAAGAGTTTGTAAAAGGTGGCACAGGAATGGCAAAGTTTAGCAGTATACACATCAAAGATGGTTATATTGAATTCCGCGGACCCGGCGGCATATACACCAACAAGGACGTTAGTGAAATAACTGACACCATGCTACGATTTGCACGAGCAATGACCATTGCTGCTGATCCACAAGCACACAGACAAGAGTATCAAAAGAAACTGTACAAGTTATTGAGCAAAGGTGGTGGCGAAGAACGTACTATTGACAGTCTATTTGCTGACCTACAAGCTGGCACGATTAACCAAGTAGTGTTTAAAAAACGCTGGGCTAATCTTGTTGTAAAACAAACCCAAAACAAACAAATATTAAACAAGTTAGATGACAAGCCTGATGATGCTCGTACACAGAAAGCAAAACAAATACAAAAAGATCTTGCTGGACCGCCAAGACGATATGGGTACACTTTACCATACACAGACGATCAAGGCAATGAAAAAAGCCTTGTAGGAAATGTTACTGCTGCCAGTGGTCAACTTGCTATGCAGGCTGCAGTTGATGATACACTAAAAGCATTTGCCCCTGATGGATTGTATGGAGCATTTACTCCTAAGTTTAATCAATTAAAAGTAGATATGGGATAATGGATAAGGACATTCTAGTACAAATTGACTTGCACTGTAAGTGGGAAAGAAGTCCACCAATATATAGGTTATACGTTAATGACGAACTGTTTAGTGAACGCAATTATATTTGGCAAGCAGGAGAGTATGTTAGAGAAATCCTTGCACTCAACGCCCCACCTGGTGAATACAAAATAAGAATTGAAACATCGAGTGACTTTAATTTTAAACTACGTAATCTTAGATGTACTCATGGAAACGCACAAGTAATTGACAACGAGACTTTTAGAATATGAGAATATTTGAGATACTAGAAGACAAAGAGATAAAAACTAAGAAAAACTCTGACGGTTTTACACTTGACTTAATAGTAGATGGCGACCATGTTGGACAATATACACACAGTCGTGAAGATGATATTGTACGCAACTATGCAGAAATATTTCCTGAATATCGAAACAAAGGACATGGCAGTATGTTATTGTTAGCGGCTATTAAAACTGCCGATGATATGGGTATAGATTTTGAAGAAGATACACAAAGCCTAACTCCAGCAATGAGTAGATTATACGACGAACTAGATGATAGTGGCATGATTTATGGTGGCAACGGATCTTGGGCAATTAGTCCAAGTGGCGAAAACGAATTGGAGGATTGGTTACTTGAAGTAACTGAAAACTTTGCTGACGGGAAGAAAAAAGGCAAAAGCAA
>MDTF01005036.1_pt1 | contig 10610 bp, 9 predicted proteins | sample 811191 | NCBI WGS metagenome assembly MDTF01 (sample SAMN05326649, study PRJNA326480) | marine metagenome | isolation source: seawater | place: Southern Ocean | collected 2011
CTCCGCGGTAATTGATCCGCCAAATGGTCGAATTCCTGAGCGAGTAGCAGGGTTTAGCGACCGCGTGGCACAAATACGAGCAAGCCGGCCAGATCGTAATGACGGTCCCGAAGGTCGAGGCTTAGGCGAGCGTTGCCTGATTGCATTTGGCAACAGCTCTGGCCCTGTTATGTCACCGGTAATGTACAACAGCCATATGCAAATTGTGCAATCGCCAGGCTACGTTAATATCATTGTCGAGATGGCACATGATGCGCGAATAATAAAAATCACAGACGACCACAACCCCTCGTCCGAAGCACATAGCAAGTGGATGGGCGATTCTATTGGACGTTGGGAAGGCGATACCTTGATCGTCGAAACCAAGAATTACAATGCGTGGATGAATTACCGGGGAGCACCAACAGAAAACCTGACGGTAATCGAAACTTTTCGCCGGGAAGCTAACAACAAGATCATCTATGGCTTTACCGTAGATGACCCTACTGTGTATACAGCCCAATGGTCGGGAGAATATCCGTTATCTAAAATGGAAGAGCCTGTCTATGAGTATGCCTGCCATGAGGGGAATTACGGCATCATCGGAATTCTAGCCGGAGCCCGCCGCTTGGAGGCTATGGAAGCCGCAGGGGTAGAACGCGCAATCGAACAGTAGCCAGCATCTGCGGGCCTGCGCGGGTTAGTCGCTATCTGACACTGCGCAAGGGCTTGCTGGATCTATCTATTTGTATGAGTTTGTTGTTTTAGCTATCCCTTTTAGCGAACTCTCTAAGCTACGACTAAAGTAAGTGTAAAGCGCCACTCTATTCCTTTCCGCCATATGTAGCGTCTTAGCTGCCTCTGCCTAAGCCAAAAAAATTAACACTATCAACATTTAAAATCTGGCTGCCTCAGCAACCTTAGTTCAAAAGCGAACAACCGTTACCTAGCGAACGCCGTTTCTAACAGCAGTCACTTCCGCCAGAATGGCAATCGCTATCTCTGCAGGCGTCTTACTGTCTATCTGAAAGCCGATTGGGGCATGTAACAAGTCTATTTCTGCATCACTAAGTCCTAGTTCAGGCAGGCGTTTGCGCCTAGCCGCTGACGTTCTCTCAGCACCCATAGCACCAATGTAGAAGGCATTGGTCTTAAGTGCTTCCATCAGCGCCATATCATCTACTCTGGGGTCATGAGCTAGGGCTATCACCCCACTGTAAGGATTGCTGAATCGCTCACGCACAACATCATCGGGTAGCCTCGCCGTAGTCTCGACACCAGCGACCTGCCAATTGTCCAAGTAATTTGGCCTCGGGTCGCAAAGAGTGACTTCATACTCGAGTGCAAGAGCCATCTCAGCCACGTATTTAGCGACATCTCCAGCACCCAGAAGCAATAACCGATACATAGGGCTCAAGCTGTGAGTCATCATGTCGGCTGCGATGATCACAGCTATGTCGTTACTATGATCCGTGGCCGAGATATTGCCATTGCTTAGGTCCACCACACGACTAACTTCTTTATGTCCCTCTAAATCGCTAATCAATCGCGCAAAAGTTTCTAAATTGGCAGAACTAGGCTCAATGTATTCAAGCAGAACGTGTAATTGGCCTCCGCAAGGAAGACGCAAGCGCGCCTGCTCCTCTTCGGTTTTTCCGTACTGAACAATAAAAGGCTTACCGTTTAAATCGAACTGCGACTTTAAGCTGCCGTCTTGCAACTGCGTGATAAAATCTTCCTCAATACAACCACCCGACACTGATCCTACTAACTCACCATCAGTGGTGCAGGCCATCATGGCACCGATGGGACGAGGCGAGGATCCCCACGTTTTCAATATAGTGCAAAGCCATACTGGTTTTTTACGTTGCAACCACTGGTCTACTTGGGAAATTATTTGTTGTTGACTACTTTGCATCGATTTTCTTCATAATAAATGATTAAGTTTGGCTCGCCTATACGTAACGAAGCTTCCATTTCCCACGCCGGAAAACGAAGTAGCCTACTATACCAGTGAGCACATCGGATACAAATACAGCCCAAAAAACACCAACAGGACCTAGCTCCAAGAGCATCGCCAAAGAATAGGCCAATGGGACCTGCACTAGCCAAAAACAGAACACGTTAATCCAAGTCGGAGTCATAGTGTCTCCGGCGCCATTAAAGGACTGAATTATTGCCATACCAATGCCCCAGGGAATATAACCCAGGGCAAATATCCATAGCGCCTGTACCGCATAGCCGGACGCAACCGATTCTTCGATAAAAATACCAACAAGTGGGGTCGCAAAAAGCAGCATCATAAGCGAGGCAAATCCCATGTAAACCGCATTGAATTTTACAATCTGCCAAACAGACTGCTCTGCACGATCAGGCAAACCCGCACCGAGATTCTGGCCAACCAAAGTAGCCGCTGCATTGCTCAACCCCCACGCAGGCAAGATTGTAAACATGACGATTCGCACGCCAATGGTATAACCGGCGACCGCATCGCTGCCAAAACTAGACACGATTTGAACAAGAAAGATCCAGCTCGCTGTGGCAACAAGAAACTGCGCTATGCCTCCTAAAGATATTTTTATCAGCGAAGTTAGCGTCGCCAAATGCGGCAGCATGTTCGCCGTGTGTAAAAAGATTCTCCCGCCCCCACCGCAGATATAGTAGAGGCCATAAAGCACACCAATCCCACGGCCAATGTTGGTAGCCACAGCAGCACCGGTTAGCCCTAATTCAGGAAACGGCCCATAGCCATAGATTAGACAAGGGTCGAGAACGATATTTATGCAATTCGCTAGAGTAAGGGCCTTCATCGCAAGACTGGCATCCCCTGCTCCTCGAAAAATCCCGTTAATGAGAAACAAGAATAGAATCGTAAACGATCCACCAAACATAAGTCGGGTATAAGGCACGCCGATAGCAAGAACTTGTTGATCCGCTCCCATGGCCATTAATATGTTGGGCGCATAAAAAATCCCGACAAGCCCAACAATTATAGACACAAAAACACCTAGCCAAATCGCCTGCGCTGCGGCTAGAGAAGCGCCCGCATTATCTTTCTCACCGATCCGGCGTGCGACCATCGCAGTGGTGCCCATACTCAATCCTATGGCGACAGCATAGAGAAGAGTAATCATTGCCTCTGTTAGACCCACGGTCGCCACCGCCGCCGTGCCCAATCCAGCCACGAAGAAAATATCCACCACAGCGAATACCGATTCCATCGCCATTTCTAGAATCATTGGAATGGCCAACAGCATAGAGACCCGGCCTATAGAGCCTTCGGTATAATTTATTTCAGAATCACCTGCCACTGATTGCTTAACTAGCTGCCAGGTATTTTTTATTTTTTGTAACTTCATTAATCAAATTCCAGGGTGAAGCTTATGTGCGCCACCAAACCTTCTCAGCTTTAGAGTGCTATGAAAAAAGTAAGGGATTTGATGGCCCGCAAGCTTTTGACTAATCAAAAGACCCTCGAAAGATCGAGGAGAGCTGAATATTCTGCGCTGTCGTGATCATTATGTGTCAGCACATTGGACCAGTTATCTGGTCATTATGTGAATCCACTCAGAGCGGGTCAGCGGCAGAGGCACTGGGATATTTAAACTAGTAATCGAGTTAGCTAAACGCTAACAAACAACAATTCAGGCCTTATCTCTGGAAAAGCTTAAAAAATCCATTGGTCTAATCCTCCAATTATGCCGTGAATACCAACGGTACAATCTACGCAAAAACCCTGTCTGTTGACAGCCGCATTTGACACTGCGACTGTATCCATCGCAGGCATTATATAGACGAGGTTTTCAGAAGTCCCCTTTTTTGTAAGGTGTATCCGCTCAAGCTTAAAACCTAATTAGGCAGGTGAACTTTTCTCTGCTGGAGCTCTTTTGACCTTTTTTCTAACCAATGGTCTCTTAGCAAATCCCTAACCATTGCGCCCGCCGCACTTTTGTCATTTGAATTAAGCATGTGCTCAACTGCTCTGTTGCCTAAATCGGCGTTATGAGTAATACCTGCTTCAAGCTCTTCCAAAACATAATCGCTAAGCCCATCTGGCAACCCTAGATCACCTAAGCTGCCCGCCAATGCTTTGGACTCAGTTGATACAACAGCCGCAGAACGCTCCGTTCTGGACAATTGCCTGATTGGGTTTAGCGCACGGTAAGTAGAGTTGCGCTGCTCAAGTTGCAGGGAGGTGGATTGAAGCTCACCCTGCCCTGACGACTGGCAGTCTCTAATGCCAGCCTCTTCCTCTAAAGGGTTTCAATTATAAGAATAAAATCGGGTCTGCCTTTGAGCTTCAAGGTTTTGCAAAGACTCCTGCATCATCAACACCGAGGGTAAACGAATATCTGAAGAGCGCTTAGAAGAGATGTCAATTGGCGCCTTTGAAGCAGCAATATCTTCCATTTTTGTGTCAACTTCAGCTTCCTCACTATCGACAAGCTCATTGCGCGAAGGCTCTTCGAGGTTTTCAAACTCACTGACAACACTGCTCTCTTCAACAAGTAACTCTGCGCTTAAGGTATCCTCCATCTCAGCCGGTTCTGGAACAAAACTCTCTCCATCAGCCAATACTGGCTCAGGAACCTGCTGTATTTGAGGGTTTTGCGAGTAAAGGCGCACGGAGATAGTTGCAGGTTTGGTGAGCAGTGTATCGTCTGTTTGCGTACCTGCTTGCCATCCTATTTGCCCATTAAAAAAAATAGTAGCCAGCACCCCATGAAAAAGAAAACTTGCCAAAATGGCAAGGCGAATTTTATCGGGCTCTGGATAAATCTCCTGACGAGACTCTAATTCAGATAGTTAAAAATCCATAAGAAACGAAACTAATAGTTACATAAAAGTCGATATAATCCATAATTCGACTCAGCGCAGCAGCGTGAATTCACTATCGTCTTTTTACACACCGCACACAGTGCGACAGCTAAGCCTTAGAAGAGTTCCCCGCCTTAAGCTGTCACGAAGGTATAAAGCAGTTGAATTGGTTCAGTAAAAAAACAGTTGAATTGATTCCATAAAATTGGCTTCCTAGTTAAACAATCCGGGCGCCATGCGCTGGGATTCCAGTCCTAACAAATACTCTTTCGTTTCCAAACCACCACCAAAGCCAGTTAGCTTACCAGAACTACCAATCACTCGATGACAGGGGATAATTACTGGTATCGGATTAACGCCATTAGCCGCTCCTACCGCTCTGGATGCCTTAGGGCGATCAATGTGTTTTGCCAATTGACCATAACTCCACGTTTCGCCGTAGGGGATTTCCAACAGAGCTTGCCACACAGTCCGCTGAAATTCTGTACCAATCGGTGCCAAGGTTAAATCAAAGGCGTCGAGCTCCCCAGCAAAATATTGATTTAACTGCTCGATTGCGTCTCGAAACGGTGCGTCATCTCGCTGCCAGCCTGACTCATGACGACGCTGCATTTTTCCTTTTGGAAACCCAAGCAATGACAGCGCGTCGCCCTGTCCAGCTAAGAGTAAGGAACCGATGGATGTCACATGATAAGTGTAGTAGGTTTTCATAACATGACTTCCCAATGAAGTTTCTAAATCTGTGTAATGCAGTTGAATGACAATCAGTCTGAGTGCCCAACGTGTAGCCTTTTTGCTGCTCTGCTCTTCGCTTGCTTTGTTGTTTTGGCTTTTTCCATTATCGGCTTATGGACAGCGCCATAATGTGCCCATAGAAGAATTACCGAATAGGCTCGCCATGGTTTCCAAGCCTCGCTAAGTAGCAGCAATTGTTTCGGTGTCAAAGCATCCCCAGGTTTAGTCGCCGCTCGGCACAAAATTAAATCTGAATAGGGAAATGCGTCAGGATCACTTAAGGCCCTCATTGCAATATAATAGGCAGTCCATTCACCAATCCCCTTGATCGAACAAATTTTCTCGACAAAACACTCAGTGGCTGTGGTGCAGTCGATAATCAAATCATCCCGCTCAACCATCTCTGCAATCTGTTTAATCGCAGTAATGCGCTGACCGACTATTCCCATATCATTAAGATCAGCTGTTATCAGTACTTTAGGCGTTGGGAAAATACGATTCAGCTCTGGATTATCACAGGAGTACTTTTGGCCATTACGCATAGCTAATCGGCCAACTAAGGTTGTTGCGGCTTTAACCGTGACTTGCTGGCCAAGCACCGCTCTCACGGCAACCTCAAACCCATTCCAGCAACCTGGCACTCTTAAGCCGCTGTGTTTTTTAACTATTGGCCTTAGAATCTCATCCTTGGCTAAGAAACTCTCTATTTTTTCGCCGTCCGCGCGCAAATCAAATATTGTCCGCACCTGATCAATAATATGATAAAGCTGGCGGGACTCCGGGAAATTTATCTGCACTTTTAATTGTGTAGAACCTTCTGTAAATTCAACACGAAGATCGCCTGAAATCCCCTCCACGCTAATTGTTCTGGCATAGGAGTTCTCGGTGACATGCTCCACCCCTGGAATATGTCGATAGGCAAGAAATGCGAGTAAGGCTTTCCAATCAAACGGGGGACGAAAAAACAAAGTCAGCTCTATCACCTCCGAGCCCTTATGACTTTTACTGCTTTGGTTCTTTCTAACCCCCCTTAATTCACCAGGGCTGCGACTATAGATCTTGATGAAGACTGCGTTAAATCTTCTCAAGCTGCCAAAACCTGAAGCAAAGCAGATTTCAGAAAGAGGCAAGCTTGTCTCGTCGATTAACTTTTTAGCAAAGTGCAGGCGCCGAGTTTGCGCAACCTCTGTCGGTGATGCACCTATATGCTTTTTAAATAAACGGGCTAACTGTCGAGACCCTACCCTAATTTCATTAGCTAGATCTTCGACAGTACCGTCATCTAAGTAACCTTGATCGATAAGTTGCAAGGCACGAGAGACCTTCCAAGACGAGCCACTCCAAGCAGGGGTTCCCGGCGAAGATTCTGGGCGGCATCGTATACAAGGTCTAAATCCGGCAGCGGCAGCGGCAGCCGCTGATGGATAAAGCTGGATGTTTTTCTTCATCGGCACTTTAACCGGACACACTGGCCGACAGTAAATCCCCGTTGTTAAAACCCCCACAAAAAAACGTCCATCAAAACGAGCGTCGCGGCTTTGACGAGCGTCTTCATATTCATCCGGGTTCAATAACATTGTGCGATCTCTGTTTAATATAGCGGCAGCTCCGCTTTCTTGTGATTGCCAGCATACTCTTATTTAAGGTGTTGACTGGCCGTTTTCGGACCTTATCACTTGTTTAATTTTTTGCATCAAATTAACAGTGGCACCCTCAGCTTATTATCACCAACGCCCCTACGGAATTTCCTGCCAGCTGGGAAAACCAGCCACAGCCAGTGTGAGCGGTCAAACAATCTCCTTAGAATACCGACTATGCTGCATATGCTACTAATCTGCTGGCTGTACGGCTGTTCGGGAAGCCTCACCTTACCTTGACAACCCAGCGCTGCTATTTTCCGCACCCTTGCTCGCGTTTTATCACGAGCAAACAGCACATTTCACGGTGCACCCCGCCGCTGCTTGGAAAATGCCACTCACTAAAGCAGCTTTTACTGCCAATCGGTCATAAAAAGTAGTTTGGCGCAGTCCCACAGCCCATCCTCTGAAGTCGTGACCGCGCCAGCGACCTGTTTGCGGCAGGCAGAAATGAAATGCAGGCCAACTAATACCAACTGTCTATGCCTCCGAGAATGCGATAAATGATGGCCTAGTGTATATTAGCGTCCTATTATCGGCCTGATTGAGCTCTATGACGCACTATGCTTGGCTTCAAGCACAATCAGCCTGCAACTAATTACATACTAGAAGTGAAAAATAATGTCAGACAAGGACCTACGGAAGTTTTCCAAAATAGTTGTTGATGGCTATGAACAAGCCCCAAGTCGCTCAATGCTCAGAGCAGTGGGTTTCGGTGACGAAGATTTCAAAAAACCACAGATAGGCATTGCCTCGACCTGGAGTATGGTCACGCCGTGTAATATGCACATCAACAAACTAGCCGAAGAAGTTAATAAAGGCACAGATGCAGTCGGCGGCAAGGGCGTGATTTACAACTGCATTACAATCTCTGACGGCATTTCCATGGGTACCGAAGGCATGAAGTATTCTTTGGTCTCAAGAGAAGTAATAGCTGACAGCGTGGAAACCGTATCAGGGTGCATGGGACACGACGGAATCATCACGATTGGCGGTTGTGATAAGAATATGCCGGGGCTCCTTATGGGTATGGCGCGCCTTAACCGGCCTTCGATTTTTATCTATGGCGGCACCATTCAACCAGGACCTGACCACACCAACGTAGTCTCTGTTTTTGAAGCAGTGGGCGGCTACGCGGCAGGCAAGGTTTCCGACATAGAGCTGAAAAACATAGAGGAAACTGCTATCCCAGGCCCAGGTTCCTGCGGCGGCATGTATACAGCAAACACTATGGCCTCGGCAATCGAAGCGATGGGGATGAGTTTGCCTAATAGCTCAGCGCAGGACGCCATATCTAGCGATAAAATAGATGATTGCTTAAACGCTGGCGCTGCCATCATGAACTTGCTTGAAAATGACATTAAGCCCTCTGACATCATGACCCGAGCTGCTTTTGAAAATTCCATCAAAGTCGTAATTGCCCTCGGCGGATCCACCAATGCTGTCCTGCATCTGTTAGCGATGGCCCACACAATAGGAGTGGAGTTGGAATTGGATGATTTCACAAAAATCGGCAAAAAGACCCCAATGCTTGCCGATCTCAAGCCCAGCGGCAAATACTTAATGTCTGAGTTAATTAAAATTGGGGGAATTCAGCCATTGATGAAAACCATGTTAGAGGCCGGCATGTTGGATGGCAGCTGCATAACTGTCACCGGCAAAACTCTTGCAGAAAATTTGATCAACGTAGAGGCATACCCTGCGGGACAGGATATTATTCGCCCGCTTGACAACCCGATAAAGAAAGACAGCCACTTAGTTATATTAAAAGGTAATTTGGCCCCGGGAGGCGCGGTGGCAAAAATCACCGGCAAAGAAGGACTTAGCTTTACTGGAAATGCCCGAGTGTTTGAGTCCGAAGAGGACTGCCTAAAAAGTGTTCTCGATGGCACGGTGGTTAAGGGCGATATACTTATCATCCGCTATGAGGGCCCGAAAGGTGGACCTGGCATGCGCGAAATGCTGAGCCCAACTTCAGCCATTATGGGCAAAGGTATGGGCGAGGACATAGCGCTTATCACCGACGGCCGATTTTCCGGCGGCTCCCATGGCTTTGTTGTGGGCCACGTGACCCCAGAGGCCAGTGAAGGCGGCCCTATTGCCATTATTGAAACCGGCGATCGAATTTCTATTGATGCCGAAAATAATACGATTAATTTAGATTTAAGTGATGCGCAAATTGCGGAACGCCTAAGCAAGTGGAAAAAACCCGCGGCACGTTACACGCGAGGCGTATTAGCAAAATTTGCCGCCTCAGCAGCGTCCGCTTCTGAGGGCGCGGTTACGGACAAGTATCTTTAGAGCCCTTGGCACTGCGACCAAACTTGAAGAATAAATAAATAGGGCCTAGGTCAAAAAAATGCCTGAATTTTTCACAAGTATCGCCGGCTTGCTAGAAGGTTCTTTTTTGCAAAGCGCCGCACTATGGACCCTGCGCACAGTGCCCGGATTTCCACCGATTATTCAAACGGTGCATATTCTCGGTATCGCTGTGCTAATGGGAACTATTGTAATGCTAAACTTGAGGGTTTTGGGTTTAGCGGTGCGCTCACAAGAACTCACTGAGATGACTAAACGCGTTATGCCTTGGGTATGGTCGGCATTAGCCAGTAACTTGATCTCCGGCGGGTTCTTTTTGTTTGCCCGCCCTTATCGCTATTTCACTAATCCTATCTTCGGTTGGAAAATGAGTTTCCTCATTCCGGCAGTTCTACTGACCCTAGTGTTTTATTGGATGCAAAAAAGACAGGCAGGTTATTGGGAACAAGACACAAAGCACCTCTGGAGCGCTAGAGCAATTGCCCTAGTCTCACTTGCCTGCTGGATCATGGTAGCTATGGCAGGACGTTGGATTGCCTATGTTGAATACCTCTACTACCCAGCCTAATCATGATTAATTTAAATAGCCATGTAACTCGGAAGCTAGCACTATGATAAGTAGTTTTCTCAGAGATCCATTTTGGATTGACATCGAAAACTGGCCTATTAGCTGGGAAATCGGAGGCACCTCGTGGTTTCCGTTTTTGGAATCAATACACGTTATAGCAGCGGCTATGGTTGTCGGCTCCATTCTATTCGTCGACTTAAGGTTGCTAGGCTTGACTGCCACTCGCTATCCGATTACCACTCTTTCGAAAGAATTAATTCCTTGGTCATGGGCTGCATTTGTTATCGCAGCTATTACTGGGTTTGGAATGTTCATCACACGTGCAGCATCCCATGTTGTAAACCCAGCGTTCCAGTGGAAGATGGGGCTGCTTGCTCTTGCCGGCATCAATATGTTTTATTTTCATCACCGCGTGTACAAGAAAATCCATCAGTGGGACACCCTCTCACAGACACCGATGCAAATTAAAATCATAGGCTGCCTATCTCTTTTTTTATGGTCAGGGGTGATGCTTGCTGGGCGCTGGATTGGCCATATTATTTGAATATCAAAAA
>MDTF01007783.1_pt1 | contig 10609 bp, 8 predicted proteins | sample 811191 | NCBI WGS metagenome assembly MDTF01 (sample SAMN05326649, study PRJNA326480) | marine metagenome | isolation source: seawater | place: Southern Ocean | collected 2011
CATTTAGTGGTGCCCTCGGCCAGACTCGAACTGGCACTCCAAAAAGGCACGGATTTTAAGTCCGTTGTGTCTACCAATTTCACCACGAGGGCATTCCAGTAAGTCATAGAGGTTTTACTTATGTTTATTTATAATGCAACTGTAATTCTAAAACAATTAATACTTGTAACTAAATCAGGAACATTTTTTTTAATAGTATGACAGTTAAACCTAGTATTTTAATCATCTGATTGAAATTTGGATTTTGAGGGGTTCAATTTATGAAAAAAATCCATTTATGAGAAAATTAAGAAAAAGATATGTAGCTAATGTATTTTTTTAGTCAAAATATCACATACAAACAAAGTTATTTTTTTTCATTAAATATAAAAACAATTAATCATAAGATTTATAATATCAAAATATGATATTTTTTTAAATATAAAATATTTTTTATGAAAAAATCCATTAAAGGAAAAAAATGTATCTTATCAAAATATTGAAGCCCTGGTGACCAAGAAGATATATAAGCTAATGAAAAAATTGCTTTAATACTTAATGGAATTTTTTTTAAAATCTCAATTTGGTCAATTTCCAAAAAAATATTTTTTTTTTCGTGTAGTAAAAAAAAAGTAAATATTAGTAAAAAGTTATAAGTTATATAAACAAATCTACCCCAATCTTGAGCTATATAAAAGAGAATGGAAATAAAGAATATATTTATCACGTATAAAAATTTCAAATTTTTTGAGTTGTTAAAATTAGAAAATTTAAAAATAATAAAATAAAAAAATACAACAAAATGTAAATAACAAAGATGTAAAAGTATACTTAACTTATGAGCCAAAGGTCTAAATAATGAATTTTCTTCATTCAATTGGGTTAGCCACGGTATTGCTCCTGAGGTTGGACCCATTAACATATCCGAATTGTTATTAATAAAAAAAAGCATCTGATTGATTGTAGAAATCTCAATTGGTCGAGTATTAATATAAAATAATAATACAATAATAAATAAGTTTATTGAATTAACAAAGTAATTGGCCTTAATCTTTTTTTTAAATAAAAATAAATAAAATGTTGCATAAAAAAAAAATGAAAAAAATAAAACCGCCTCATGTATTAAACAAGATATAATCAAGAATATATTTGTTGAAAAAAAAGCAACTATATAACTTTTACAGTACGTTAAAAAATAACAATTAATTAGAAATATTGTTATAAAAAATATCTCTTTTCTAGCAAGTGCATCGTTAACATAAATTGGGAATAAGAACACAAGGGGTGAAAAACAAATTAAAATAAATAAATAATTCTTTTTAAAACCTTTAAAGAATTGATAAAAAAAAAAGTGAAATAGAAGATAAATAGATGAATGTATGATTATAAAAGTATTTTTAAAGCCAATGTTAAATAAATCATTAAAGATAATTGAAGATTGGCCTAGTAAACCCCTCTTAATGTATCCACCTTTATAATTGATTATCCAATCCGAATAAACATACCTCCAATAATAATCTTGACTTAATTTGAATAAATAAAGAACAAAAAAAATGGAACTGAGAATAAGAATTAGGATAAATAATTTATTTTTATTTTTTTTAGAAACATCAATCATTTGTATAATTTTGAAAAAGGGTTTATCAGCGTTATAAAGTTATATATCTTTAAGATAATAATCCATTCTTTTGGATAATAGACAGTCTTAATATTTTTTTTTCCTAGAATGCTATAAATAAAAGTTGCTAATTCGGATGATGAAGCACAAATAATATTGCTAAAAAATATATTTTTTGTCATATTTGTTTTTATGTACCCAAGTTTTAAATCCTTAAGCAATATTCCTCTTTTGAAAAAATATTTTTGCTGATTCTTTAAAAAATTACTCAATTTTTTTTTTGCTTTAGAATACTCATTTTTATTTGCATCAATCCTGTCTCCAGAAACAGAGGTTATACATATAACTTCTCTCAAATTCTTCATTTTTAACTTTGGTATTTTTTTAATAAAATTTCTTGGACCTAAATAATTTATTTTTGAAACTATTTTTTTATTTTTATTACTTTTGTCTAAAAAACCACTTGCTATGAATATAAGACTAATATTTGAATATTTCTTCATGATATTATCAAATGTATGCGTATCTATTATATTAAATTTTTTAATATCCACTTTTACTTTGTATTTTTTACTTAAAAAATTTTTCTTTATAATTAATTTTTGATAATTGGGTGAAAGTAAAATTAATTTAAAATTTTTTTTTGCTAAAACTTTAGTAAATTCATAGGCAATATCTGAATTAGCTCCAACTATAAGTGCAGTTTTTTTCATTAATTTATGATAATAAACTATAAATATACTAAATTTAAAGTTTTTATGCTGAATTATACAAAAGAAAATCATAATGCCTGTAGATGAATTAATTGGAGTATTGTTGGCTGGTGGAAAGGGCTTAAGAGCCTATCCTACTACAAAATTTACACCAAAACCTCTATTTAAAGTTGATGGAGAGACCCTCCTTTATAAAAATATAAAAATATTAATTAATGTTTTTAAAGTTAAAGAAATTCACATTATAGTGGGTCACCTTGGTGAGCAAATCATTAAATATGTCGAAGAGCTTAATCTAAACATTAAGATAAATTTTGTTCTGCAGAAAAATATTAATGGTATTGCTAATGCTCTATATTTACTAAAAGACAACTTACAAAATAAAAAATTTATTGTTATTCTTGCGGATGAATATTACCATGAGGTAGACCATAGTAATCTAATAAATAAAATTTCAAATAATTACTCATCAATAGTAACTTTTATTAATGAAAAAAATCCTAATATTATTTCTAAAAATTTTACTGGAAACCTTAAAGACCAAAAAGTAATAAATTTAATTGAAAAGCCTAAAGACGTCAAAAATAACCTTATGGGCGTTGGCACGTACTACTTTGATGATAGAGTTTTTGATTATATAGAAAAAACACCTTACTCTACGTTAAGAAATGAAAAAGAAATTACTGATGTAATTTCAAATATGGCTAAAGATCTTAATGTTGGGTATCAAATTATTGATGTAAAATATTTTAATATATCGAATAGAGCAGATTTAATTAATGTTAACTATGTAATTAGGTCATTAAACTTTCATAAGAAAAAGATAACTTTAATTATTCCAGCTTATAATGAGGAAAAATCAATCAAAGAAGTTATTGATGACTACAAAAGCTACAAATCATTTAATGAGATTATTATAATTGATAATAACTCTAAAGATAACACTTACAAAATTGCAAAAGATACTAATGTAAAAGTAATTAAAGAAACTAAACAAGGGTATGGTAATGCTTTGATGCGAGGTTTTAAAGAGGCCTCTGGTGACATAATATTTTTAACTGAAGCAGATGGTAGTTTTAAGGGAAGAGATATAGATAAATTCATAACCTATCTGAAAGAGTCTGACATGGTAATAGGGACCCGAACAACACGACAAATGATTGAACAAGGGTCAAATATGGACTGGTTAACTAGATGGGCGAATATTATATTTGCGAAATTTATAGAGCTGTTATGGTGGAATAGTGACCCAGGTGTTACTCCAAGATTTACAGATGTGGGTTGCACTTATAGAGCTGTTTGGAAATCTAGCTATGATGAGATCGAAAATTACTTAATATCACCAGGACCAGAATTTGCTGTAGAAATGATGTTGGCTTTAATTAGCACGAAACAAAGGATTATTGAAATACCCGTATCTTATTTTAATAGAATAGGTGGTACCTCCAAACACTCTGGTAATTTTATCTCAAAGGCAAAAACTGCATTTAAGATGATGAAAGTTACTTTAAGAATTAGATTATTCAATATTAAAATAATTTAATAATATCTAATAATATGGTTTACAGATAATATGCTGTTAAATTTATGAACATTAATAGAAAAAAAATTCTGGTTTTTTATCCACCAAGTAAACTTTATCAAAGAGGAGAAGATAGATCACAGGGTAATGTTGAGGATTCTTCAGCCACATCAATGAGGGCTCCAAATGACCTAGGTTATGCTTCAGCTACATTAAAAAATAAAAATTATGATGTTAGGCTCAAAGATTACCAATCTGAAAATTTAAAATTTTCAGATCTTGAAGCTGACTTTAAACAATTTAAACCTGATGTTATTTTTGTAAGCATTACCAATGCAACTATATACGATGACTTATCAATAATTAAAGATCTCATAAAAGATAGCCAAAAGATTACAGTTATAATTAAGGGTGCTTTATTTTTTAATCCAGATGATGAGATGCTAAAACTTTTACCATTAGAAAATGTTGATTATCTTGTTGGAGGAGAGAGCGATTTCATTCTTGCGGACCTTATAGAATCTCATTTTGAAGACCAAGAAAATCTGAAAAATATTAGAGGTATTTCATTTAAGATAAATAAAAAATGGGTTAAAACTGATTTTTCAACGTGGGAAAAAGATTTAGATAGTTTGGTTTTTCCAGACAGATCTGAAATAAAAAATAAATTGTATGTGAGGCCTGATACAGGTGAAGCACAAGCAACAATCGTAACTTCTAGAGGTTGTCCCTCTAAGTGCATTTTTTGTCTTACACCTACAATTTCTGGGACTAAGTTAAGACTAAGAAGTCCTGAAAATATTCATGAAGAAATAGTTGACTGTTATGAAAAACACAATATTAAAAATTTTTTCTTTAGGTCAGATACTTTTACTATTGATAGAAGATGGGTTGAACAGCTATGTAATCTAATAATAAAATCTAAACTGGAAAATAAGATTAGTTGGGTTGCAAATTCAAGAGTTAAACCACTTCAAAAAGAAACTTTGAAGATCATGAAGCAAGCAGGATGTTGGTTGGTTGCTTTTGGATATGAATCTGGAAGTAAAGAAAGTTTAGAAAAAATTAAAAAAGGGTGCACATTAGAAGATAATATAAATGCGGCTCGATGGGCAAGAGAAGCTGGCTTGAAAACTTTTGGTTTTTTTTTAATCGGGTTGCCATGGGAAAATTTGACTCATTTAAACGATACTAAAAAATTAATATACGAAACGGCTTCAGACTTTATTGAAATACATTTAGCAGTTCCCTATTATGGAACACCCTTGTATGAATTGGCAAAAAGCGAAGGTTTAATAGACGAATCTGTACTAGGTAAAGATTATTTTAATTCACCTACCGTAGGAACTAAATATTTAAATATGAAACAAATTGAAGAATTTAAAAGGAAACTACTTCTCACTTACCATTTAAGACCTAAGTATTTAATGAACAGATTTATTGAGGCTATAACCAGTTATAAAGTATTTATGAACTATTCTAAATATGGTCTAAAGCTTATTAAAAATAATATTTCAAGAAAAAGAGTAATCTAAAGTAATCTGTATAACGAATAATCACAAATTTTGCTTTTTAAGAAATCTTAATTAAAAAAGGTATATGAGTATTTCTTATTAATATCATAATTAGATTTTGGAGTATTAACACAAACTCCTTCAAAATCTGCACACTTCCAATTATTAGAGTAAATATCCACACTATTAAAAGTACCTATCTTTATAATTAGAGAAAAATCAAGCTTTCTATTGGGTGTTAACAGAAGATCTTGAATTGAAAAAAAAGATAAACTTTTTGAAAAAAATAATAAAAATATGGCTGAAAAAGTTATCAATAAAAATTTATGATTAAGTTTTTGAACCATATCTTTGAAATTATTTTTAAGGAAAATTATAATAAAAAAACATGGAATAACTAAATGCATACCCCACGCATATCGAATTTCAGGTGCTTGCATCCAAAAAAGAAAGTGAAAAACTAACACAGAAAAAATAATAATTTCAAATTGATCTACTTTAAGAAATAAATTTTTAGTTTTGTTGAAAAAAAAATATTTAAATATAAAAAAAAGTATAATAACAAAAATAATTAATGAATTAATTTGAAATATTGCTGCACTTAAAAAATAATTTTTAAACCAAGGTAAGAGCCAATCAAAAGAATATAAGGTATAATTAAGATCATCAACTCTATTTAATGATGGCAAAGTTCTTGTGTATCTCATTGCCTCTGTAACATAAAATTGAACTGTATCTATGTTCGCAGACCATGATGTAGCTACGCAACTCTGTTTAATAGGAAAAATTAAACATCCACTTAAAACAAAACTTCTTAACATCCATAATAAACCAACAATCATAATAAAAATGTTACCAAAATTAAATATTTTATAATTTCTATATTTATAAAAAATATAAAAAACTAAAAATAAAATAGGAATAGTTGTTACTCTAGTTGTTACACAAATGAATGCGGAAATAATAAATATATTTATTAAATTAGTTTGATAATCAAAATTATCATTCTCTTCAAAAATTTTAAAAAAAAGATAAATGACAGAGAAGTATAGAAGCATTGATGCAATATCACGCTCCGGATTCCCTATATGGTTTAAAATTACACCATAAGCAAAGGGATGAAGATAACTATAAAGAAAAAGGTAACAAATGACTAAATATAGAAAAATATTACTGAATTTAATTGTTTTTTTAAAATGCAGTCCTTCATAAACAATAAAGCTTAAAAAGATTGCGCTTAAGTAATATTTAATACTAAAATTTAAATACGATAGATTTAAAAGAGCAATAAATGAATGCCACGAAGAATTATTGCCTAATCTAATCTCTAGATTTGAAATACCAAAATTGATTTTATGTAAGCTCATCCATTTGATAATTTGAAGATGATACATTGGTGAATCAACATTATCATTTCCATAATAAGAAATAAAAGTAATAAGAAATATAATCAAAAAATAAAAAGAAAAATTAACTTTATAAATTTTTTTTTTGAAACCAATTAAGTACGAAACAAATCCAATTATAATTATTGGAATAGTGAAAAATTTTAAAGGAAAAAAAAAATTTATAAATAATGATAAAAAAATTATAGCAAGAAACCCATAAAAGAAATCAATATTTTCAATTGATAAATTCGGTTTATGTATTAATGCCCTTTTTAAAATGTAAGAGAAACCAAATATTGATAAAAGAATTACATAGTTAGAAAAAATTGTCAGTAACATATAAAGATTTATGAATATTGTTTTTTTCCAATAATTATGAAATTAGATTTAAGAAATAAAAAATTAATATATTTGATTTCATAAGATATATTTTGAAAACTACTCATAATTTGTTGTATATCTTTTTTAGATAACAAGTTTAAATTTTCTTCTTTAGAAAGTATAGTGTGTCCTAAAAAAGATAATATTTTTCTATGAACTGTTTTGGGTAACCAATGTAAAAATGGTAATTTTGAGTGTGGTTCAACTGGGTGAAATCTATTTGGAGTTATTACTATAAAATATTTTTTGCTAAGTTTAATAATATTATTAATCATTTTTTTTTGATTTTGATAATTTCCAACATGTTCAATTGTTGCATTAGATATTACTAAGTCTGAAGAAAATTCATCCAACTCAATTTGAGTAAATTCTTCCACAATAGATTTGTTTAAACACTTGGTAAAAAAACCTTTATCAATTCTTTGATCAGAAATTGACTTATAAACTTGAAAATTTTGTAAATTTTTAATTATAATATTACTGCTTGGATTCTCTTGGTCATTAGTTGTTCCTATATCAACCACATCATTTAATTTTTGATTTTTAAGATAATTATTTACAACTAGAATCATTTCCAATCTCTTTTTTGAAATTATTTTTTCAAAAAAATTAATATGATTTGATGAATAGATAGTTTTAGTATTATTTGATTCCATAAATATATTAAAAGAATTTATTTAATAGTTATAATAAACTTTGTAACCATATAGATTTTTTATTCCAACATTAACTTTTATATTGTGACAAGGAGATGGAGAATAGCCACAAAGATCATTATCTTTTTTGGTATAATGTATAAATTTGTTGTCTGAATTAAATACTTTAATAGATTGAGCATTTACTCTACCTGGATGTAATAATGAGGTAATTGATTGGGAAGAATCATTATAAATTCTATTTAAATTTTTTGACACGATTCCCAAAAAAATAACAATAATACAGGTAATAAATACATTATAAAATTTCGATATTTTTTCAAATTCAATATTTCTAATGAAAATAAAATAGAGTGTAAATATCAGTAAAATATAAATAAAAGATTGACCGTATCTATAAATTGGAAATTTTAAAAACCATATAATTGTAAAAAAAAAACTCATTAATAAAGCTAATGAAAAAAAAGTCTTATTAGAATCAGGTATATTTTTTTTTAAACATCTGCTGAAATAAAAGAATAAAAAATTTATAAATAAGAAAATCAAAATAGGAAGTAATTTTTCAAAAATAACTAAGAGGTGCGATTTTGACCATGACGTGACCCAATTAAAATTCTTATTAAAATTTTCTTGAGTGATATTTTGAATTATTTTATCTGGCCAAGCTTTAGACCAGGCTTCACCACTTATTGATATAGAACCAACATTGCTGTTATACCAAGAGACATCGTCTACACAGGTTACTTTAATTGGGTAAATAAAACACGCACTTATAAAAAAGTTTTTTAATATCCAAAAGAAAACAAAAAAAAGAGAGAAAACAAAAAATTTAGATCTAAAAATAATGTAATTATTTCTTATGATTAAAAAAACTACAAAAGGGATTATCAATGAAATTATATAGAATGGTTTTATAAGAAAAGTAAATAGACATACTGCTGATAATTTTTGAAATGTTAAAAGAGATTTTTTTACAATAAAAAAATTGAGTAAATAAATTATTGTTAAAAAATAATAAATATGTACTTGTGAATCATTTCCGTATCCGCTGTATCTGTTAAAAGAGTATAAAGAAAAAACTAATATTAAAAAAATAAAATAAGAATTAACTCTTGAGGAATCGTTTTTAAAATTTTTTTTAAATTGTTTAAAGCTATAAATAAGAAAGTAAGATGTAAGTAAGGCAATTGGTATTAATAAACCATTTGTTTTAAAAAATGAATTATTAAAAAAACTAGAAATATATTGAAATATTGAAATATGTGAAAACCTAGAGTGCACATTTGAAACACCAATCATTATTTTGTTTTCGTTAATAATACTAGAATATGGCAAGTGGTAAAGAAATGCATCTGGTGTATTGACGTTGGCATAAATCATGAAAATATAACAGATAGTTGATGCAAAAAATGCATATTTTAAAAGTTTAACTTTATCCTGTTTAAAAAAATTAAATTTATATGCAGTTAAAATTATCAAAATAAAAAAAATATTATTAATTAAAAAATTTAACGGAGAAAAAAAATTAATAACTAAACTTATGAAACCAATTAATAAAAAGCCAAATAAACCATTTTCTTCAAAATTTTTTGTATCATGCTCATTAAAAATGAATTTTTTAAATAAGAAACCACTTAAAGATAAAAATATACAAATAAATAAAATTTGAAAAAAAACAAAAAAAAGTTCAAAAATATCGCTCATAGTATATGGTATCAATATATGGAAAATTCAAAATTGTTAAGTGTAATAATTCCTGTTTTTAATGAAAAAAAAAACAATTAAATTAATTATTAATAAAGTTTTAAATATTACAAACATAAAAAAACAATTAATTATAGTTGATGATGGTTCAACAGATGGAACTGTTCAAATACTAAAGAAGATGTCTAAACTAAAAATTGACACAATATTATTTTCTAAAAAAAATAAAGGCAAAGGTCATGCTATTAAACTTGGACAAAAACATGTAAAAGGTGATTATGTGATCATTCAAGATGCTGATCTGGAGTATAATCCTAAAGATTATAATAAAATTATCAAAATACTAAAAAAAAAACATAATAAAGTTGTTTATGGATCTAGAGTGTTAAATACCAAAAGATATAGAAGTAATAATTTTACATCTAATATTCGTGTATTTGCTAATCATATTTTAACCATCTTATCCAATATAATTAACCAACAAAATCTAACTGATGCTCACACTTGTTATAAGGCATTTGATTCTAAAATTTTTAAAAAAATAAAATTAAAAGAAAATGGTTTTAGTTTTTGTCCTGAAATCACTACAAAGATCTCAAATCTAAATATTAAGATAAATGAGGTGGGCATTTCTTATAAGGGTAGATCTTTTGAAGAAGGTAAAAAGATATCCTTGATAGATGGCTTTGACGCTATCAAAGCACTTATTAAGTATAAGTTTTTTAATTAAATAATCTTAAAATTTTAAAGCTTTTTTTAAATAGCTACTTTCTAATTTACAATCTTTATATCCTCTTTTAATAATATTTAGATACCGTTCTGTTGGGAAGGTGAATAAAGTTTTTTTTGTCATCGTATATGTCATAATTTTTTTACCATAATAATAAAAATATAGTTTTTTATAAAGTATTGGAAAATCTTCGTAAACATCCAATTTTTTTTCATCACTTTTAGAAATTTCAAATAAAGCTCCTGGTACATTTGAATTTTTTTTGGGCTCTATGTCTGCTGCTCTATATTTACTTCTAAATGTTAATTTAAATTCTTTTAAAATAATCTTTTTAAGAAAAATACTATCTTTACACCTTCTTTTCATTTGAAAATGATGAAGGTTACTACCGTAGGCAAAATAAA
>MDTF01014574.1_pt1 | contig 10608 bp, 13 predicted proteins | sample 811191 | NCBI WGS metagenome assembly MDTF01 (sample SAMN05326649, study PRJNA326480) | marine metagenome | isolation source: seawater | place: Southern Ocean | collected 2011
GGTAGAGAACACCTTTGTCCAGACAGAAGCATGGTTGGAATGAGTAAACCTTTCCAGAGAGAAGGTGGATTAGCTGAATTTATTTCAATTCCAGATAAAAATATACACTTAATACCCAAAGAATTAGACACAAAAGAAGCAGCGCTTACAGAGCCAGTTGCCGTTGCCGTTCATGCTGTTTTGTTAAGTGAAAATAATATTAAAAAACCTTTGTCTAAATGTAGAGTTTTAATTCAAGGAGCAGGAGCAATTGGATTACTTTGTGGTTTAATTTTAAGCAAAGAAAAAAATTGTAAAAATATAATAATGTCTGATCCTAATAAATTAAGATTAAATGAATGCTCAAATTATTTGGAAGCTAAATTTGTTGATCCTTCAAGCAAAGATATAAATGAAAATGGATTTGATGTAATATTTGACACTGTAGGTCTTGAGGTGAGCAGACAACAAGCGATACGCACTGTTTCTCCAGGAGGAACAATTATTCATGTTGGCCTAACTCAGCCATCTGGAATTTTTGACTTTAGAAAACTTACAATTCAGGAGGTAACTGTAATTGGAACATACTGCTACACAAACAAAGATTTTAAATATTCAATCAATATTTTGGCTGAAAAAAAATTAGGCTCTTTAAATTGGGTTGAGTTTAGAGATTTAGAAAAAGGTGCGGAAGCTTTTAAGCAAATACATGATGGAACCTGCGTGTCTCCTAAAATCGTTTTAATACCGTAATCATTAGTTTTTTATAACAAAAATTACCATTAACTTTTAATGTCAACTGTAATATAATTATTTTATGAAAACCGACGATAAAGATAGAATTTTAAAAATTTTTAAAAATTTAGATGTTTCAAACGTTCCATTTAATGTTAACCCATCAAACATAAGTGAAGTTGGTCTTGATATAGCTGAAAATCTTAATGACATTTTGAAAGCATTAAATGATAATATTTCTTTGAAATGGTGTCTCTCAACAGTAAAAAAAGCAAAAGTTTTTTCAATAGTTTACCAATGTAATGAAAAAAAAATGTCCATTTACAAAGAAGAAATAGCAAAAAAATTACCAGAGTATTCGTATAAAACAATAGCAACAATAGTTGACGAAGGAATAGCAAAAGGTTTTTATGTTTCTTTAGATCCTTATGATGCAAAAATAAGTGATAAAAAAATAAAAAACATACGACCTTCTTTAGAGGTTATTACAGCATTTTATAAATGGAACTTTCATAGAATTTCTGCAACATATAAAATAATTAATAAATTTAAATAATTAAACTTTAGGTTGAAAAAATAAAGTTTAAATAAATTTTAATGTCTTTTTTATACAGCTAAGCATACCGTAAAAAAGTACTAGAAAAGAGTTTCGTATCTTTATTTTTCGAATTTATGTTTAATTTGTAATTAATAATAAACAACATAGGAGATATATGAAAAAAATACTTTCAATATTTGCTTCAATCCTAGTACTTTCTTTATTTACAACTAGTGTATTCGCGGCTGGCGATGCGGAAAATGTAAAAAAATTAAGTAATTTCAAAAAAACTGGAACACAGGCAGGAATCGTAATTCCACAAGACACGAAATTTGCAGCTAATATTAAGAAAAACATATTACCAAATATTAAAATGCCCCCAGGATTTAAAATTTCACTCTTTGCTTTAGCGCCTGACGCTAGACACATGGCAGTGAGTAAAAATAAAGGTACAGTTTGGATTGGAACAAGAAAAACAAAAGTTTGGCAAGCAACCGACAGAGACATGGATAATGTAGCTGATACAGTAGAGGAATTTAGCCCAAGTGTTAAATTTGATATACCTAATGGTCCTTGTTACAGCGATGACGGTCATTTATATATAGTGGAAAGAAATAGAGTATTGTGGTTTCCTGCAGCAGAGTATTTTATGGAAAGCCCAGATACAGTTGCTATACCTATAATTGATCAGGGTAAATTAATACCAGAGGAGGAGGAATCTTATAATCACACTGCTAGAGTTTGCGCTATCAACAAAAAAGATAACAAATTATATGTAAGTATGGGCCAACCTTTTAATGTAGCTGGACCAGACAAGTACCCGCTTTACGATGAAGTTGGTATAGGTGGAATAATTAGATTTAACCGTTTTCCTGGTAAACTCGAAAGAGAAGTCGTTGCTATTGGAATAAGAAATTCAGTAGGACATGCTTTTAATCCTAAAGATAATTCTTTATGGTTCACCGACAACCAAGTAGATGGAATGGGTGATGAAACTCCTCCAGGCGAGCTAAACAAAGCTTGTAAATTATCAAGCAAAACTTGGTATGGACACCCTTACTATGGTGGCGGCAATGTAAGAACAAATGAATACAAAGGCAAAACAATACCTAAAGAAAAAGCTGACAATTATTGCAAACCACAGGTCGATATGATTGCTCATGCTGCTGATTTAGGAATGTCATTCTATTCAGGAAAAATGTTTCCTAAAAAATATAAAAACGCAATTTTTAGCGCACAACACGGTTCTTGGAACGCTGTAAAACCTAGAGGAGCCAGAGTTATGGTTACTTACCTTGATAAAAAAGGAAATGCATCTAAGACAGAACCTTTTGCAGAAGGCTGGATGACAGAAGACGGTGTTTACCTTGGTAGACCAGTTGATGTTCAAAGTTATGTTGATGGATCTTTGCTTGTATCAGATGATAAGGCAGGCGTTATTTATCGTATAAGTTATGACGGTCAAGCAGCTAGTTTAGTTGGCGACACAACTAAAATAGTTAAGTAAATTATTTAAATGGACCAGCCTAAAAACTGGTCCATTTTTTTATCAGGTATAGGAATTTTTACCGTAATAAAAGAAAGGAACCTTTATGAAAAAAATAGTCTTAGTAATTTTAATCTTATTTTCACTAACTCTTAATATTAATGCAAATACCAATGATAAAGATAAAAAAATATGTAATGGATTTGGAAAATGGACCAAAGAAGGTGAGTTTAAAATAATAAGAAGTAGTTGTATATCAAAAAAAGAATATCAAGCAAAATTAGATGCTAAAAATTATCTTTGTACTTACTATCAAAAATCTATTTGGAAAGAGTCAGAGAGAGAATATGGTAAAAAACAATATAAATGGGCTGATGGGAGTCTTAAAAAAATTAAAAACTTAAAAGAAGAAGGTAAATTACTTTGTGAAGCAGGAAAATTAAAAGCTGGTGAAGCTAAATTAATAGAAGCTATCAAGATTATTAGTCACACAATGATGAATTAATGAAAAAAATAATTTTTCTATCAATTCTATTAAGTTTTATCACAGCAAAAGCAGAAGATGCCATTAAGAGTGAATCTGGAACTGGAGCCTCTGTTCGATCTAATTTATCAGCAGAACTACAAAATGGAAAAAAAAAAGCTAAAGCCATTTGTTCGGCTTGTCATGGAATTGATGGCCAAGCTGCATCAGGAGGTAATTCTGTAATAATCCCAAATATAACAGCTCAACATAAAGATTATTTAATAGCGAGACTTAAAGCGTATAAGGCGGGTAAAATACAACATGATCAAATGACTATAATTGCTGGAATGTTATCAGAACAAGATATTGAAAATGTTGCAGAATGGTATTCAAGAATAAAGATTAGAATATTTGATCCTAACTTAGTTCTATCAAAACCAAGCCAATAAATTAAACATCAAACCATTCACTGTATTTTGTTTTATTATCAATCAAGTATTTAGGTAGACTATGAATATTTATTTTTTTTAATTTAAAATCACTTTGCCATTTATTTTGATTATTTTTTTCTACAAAATGATTATAAAATAATTCTCTATTTTTTACTTTTTCTCTAATATCATCAACTGTGAGTCCACTTAATTTAAATTCATCATGGTGCCCAAAATTCATAAATTTTTCATACATGTCCTCCGGAGTTTTTATGTTAGTAAAATGCCAACCACCATCATTTACAACTTTCATATTTATTTGTTTAGTTTCTGAAAAAATAGTATCAAGTCTCCAAAAAGGATATTTTTTTAGCTTAATATTTCTTAACCAAGATAATGATTTAAGTTTACCTTTTGTACAACCTTTCGTTCCATACCATGACATTTTGTCATAAAATAAATTAAATTTGTAATAGAAAAATAATTGTTTAAATAGAATAATATCTTTTTTACTATTTTTAAATTGCTCTGAGTTCAAGTTAGGAATTTCATCATTGTCACTAAGCATTATGAAATCATCGTCTGAGACATTTTTTAGTGCTTTTAAACTTTCATCATAAGATAATGCAATCCTTTTTAAACTATTAGATCTTTGTAAAGATGGATTATTATTTTCCAAAACTATTCCTTCTGGCTCATTTTCTATAACTATATAAATTATTTTATCTTTAAATTTAGGATAATTTTTTATATCAAAATTTAATTTTTTCTTCTTTCCACTATGAGAATACATTGCTTCTGTTACAATGAATTTTTCCACTTTATCATTAAGTATATTTAGACGTACGTCGTACATCATATGCTCTGAAAAAAATGATGTGCAATCGTATATTTTCATTTATTTATAAATCCGAAGTTGTAGACAAAAAGTCTAATGTATTAATGCATCAAAATAGTAATATCAGTATGATAAAATAAAATCAGTTTAATTACAAAGGAGAATAATGAGTGGTTTTGCAATATTTAATATAGATGTAAAAAATCCTGAGGCTTACAAAGAATACATAGAGAAAGTGTTCCCTATAGTTTCAAAATTCGGAGGAGAGTATTTAGTAAGAGCCGGAGAGTACAAAGTTATGGAAGGAGAATGGAAATACCCTAGAACTGTTGTCATTAAATTTCCTTCTTATGAAAAAGCATTAGAGTGGTATAATTCTGAAGAATATCAACCCGTAAAACCAATTCGATTAGCAAACTCAGTAGCTAATGGAATTATAATAAAAGGAAAATAAATTATTTTTTGTAATTTATACAATTTAAGGTATCGGTAAATTTTATCTGATTTTTATATTTAGACTTAATTTCACCTATACCTTTTTGTAATTGTTTCTTAGAGATTTTTAATAGACAAGATATATATCTAGATTTTATCATTTGAATATACTTTGTTCTAGAAATATTAACTTTGTAATTAAATAAAGTAATCTTATATTTTTTTAGACTTCTTTTAATTTCATTAATTAAAATTTTATCTCTTTTAAGACTATAATCTAATTTCAATTTCATAATTTTAAAACTTGGAATTTCATTGTTCGTAGTATTTAGAGAAAAAATCATTATTTGACCATTCTTATTTAGATGATTTTTAGTTAATTTTAGCAAAGTTTTAATCTGACCTTTAGAAAAGAAATGAATAGTTTGTTTGATTAAAATTAAATCAAAAAGTTTGTCATTTTTTTTTAAGTATTTAATTGCATCAATCTTTTTAAAAATAATATTTTTTTTTATATTTTTATTTTTTACAATATCTATTCCTACAGGCGTTTTATTAAACTTGTATTTTTTATGGAGAGAACTGATAATATTGGCCCTACCACAACCAATATCTAGAATTTGAATATCTTTAGTTAATTTTATTTTTGATTTTAAAAAATCATTAAAAAGAGAGATATATTTTTTTGAAGAAAGCCAAGTTTTGTTATCCCAATTCCTGAGAGGCTTCATTACAACGCGACAATAGCAGCGGCAATGGAAGCTAATCTTGCTGGTGTACTGTCGGCTCTACTAGTGATCACCACAGGAACTTTACCTCCAACAACAACCCCTGCTGCACAAGCACCCATAAAATAAATCATCATTTTAACAAGTGCATTTCCTGTCTCAACGTTTGGTACCAGTAAGATATCTGTTTTTCCTGTAACAGCATTTTTTATTCCTTTTATTTGAGCTGCCTTTTCAGAAACAGAATTATCAAAAGCCATTGGTCCGAATACGTCAGCTTCTACCCCTTCGCTTTGAGCTCTTATTGTAAGTTCTTTAGCGTCAATAGAGCTGGGCATGCTATCTAAGACTTCCTCAGTAGCTGACAAGATGGAAACTTTAGGTTTATTTATTCCAATTCTCTTTGCAAAATCAACTGAGTTTTTTAAAATATGCATTTTAGTTTCTAATTTTGGTAATACGTTTAAAGCCCCATCAGTAATGATGAAAGGTTTGTCATTTTTTTCTAAAGTCATATGCCACACATGGCTTAATCTTTTTTTTCCTATTAAATTTAAATCTCTTTTTAAAACTGCTTTCATTAAAATATCTGTATGAATATGACCTTTTACAATTATTTTAACTTTTCCTTCACTAGCTAACTTAGCAGCAATCAATGCAGTATTATTCTCTACAGGCTCATGTATTGTTTCGTACTTAGAAATATCCCATTTAATATCCTTAGCTAATTTTTCTATAATTGATTTATCGCCTACAAATATTGGCTCTATCAAGGCTTCAGCCACACCTTGTTTCGCAGACTCTATTGCAATAGGCTTACCTGCGTTAACAATTACTACTTTTACAGGACCTTTAGCTTTAGCAATTTTTAGTAGATTTTCAGGGCAAATAATTTCTTTTTTAGATAGCATTTAATTCATTTATTTCTTGTAAAATTTTTGAGGGTATAGATATATCTTTATTTAAATTCTTTCTATAGGTTCTGTTCTTTCTTTCACCAGGATAAAGAATAGAACTAAAACCTTTGGCTTTTGGAAGCCTTTTAACTAATGCTATATTTTTTTTCATTTCTTTTAAAAAATTTTTACCAATAAAAAGTTTAGGATTAATAACTAGAAATAAATGACCCATATTTTGAGGTCCAGAAAAGTCATCAAAAGGATCTCTAGTTTTTCCTCCATGGCTACTACCCGTTAAAACACCACTTAAAATATCAACCATCCAAGCCAACCCAGATCCTTTATGCCCTGCAATAGGTAATTGAGTTCCTTTTAATGCCTTATTTGCATCTGTAGTGATATTACCATTTTTATCTAAGGCCACACCATAAGGAATTTTCTGACCCAATTTACTAGCTCTTCTTATTTTTCCTCTATTAATCATTGAAGTGGAAGCATCTAAAATAAAAGGAGCTTTACCAGTTGGAACACCAAAACAAACTGGATTAGTTCCAAATAAAGATTTTTTTGCTCCATGAGGAGCTAATGCAGGAGGAGCGTTTGTAAAGCAGAAGACCATTAAATTCTTTTTCACTGCTTGTTCAGCGTAAAAACTTGACAGCCCGTAATGGCCACTTTTTTTAACAGCTACTAAACCAATCCCGGTTTTTTTTGCGTTACTAATAGCTTGATTAATTCCAATGTCTGCTGCTACAAAACCAATACTATTGTCAGCATCAACATATGAAACAGAAGAGCTTATCTTTTTTATTTTAATTTTAGGCCTAGGGTTAATCAGTTTTTTTTTGATACGATCACAATACATTTTTAATCTTGCTAATCCATGAGATGGCGCATCTACAAGTTCAGCTTTAATTAAATAATCCGCACATATTTCAGAGTGTTTTTTTGATAGCTGATACTTTGTAAATATTTTTTGAAGCTTAGATTTTAATATATTTTTTTTCACTTAATTTTTATATTTCCTTTATTTTCCCAATAATCAATTCTTTGTTTTTGATTTTCAATTAATTTTTTGCACGTCATTCCGTATTTTTGTGTAAGTTGATTAAAGTCTTTTTTGGCAATAATGCTTAACTTGCTAATTTCTTTTTTGTTATTATCGGTCATAAATTTAAGTTTATAGCTAAGAACTTCACCTAAATCATGGGAAAATTTTAAAGCTATATCGGCACTTTTATTTAGCCCTTCTATAATTGATTTTTTAGCGTTTGCTTTTTGAAAACTTTCACTCGTTATTCTATAAAAACCATAACAAGCGGTATAATCTTTTTGTATATTTTCTAAAACAAATTTAGCAACTTTTTCTTCTTTAGTTTTTTCTAATGCAATGACTGAAGTAATTAGAGATATTGAAATTATTGTATATATAATTTTTTTCATTAGCTTTTTTTTAATCAATCCATTCTTTATATTTATCTTTGTTGTCACTTAAATAATTAGGCAATATACTTAAATTAACTTTTTCTAACTTCTGGCCACTGGTAAATTTCGATTTCTTCATATCATTAGATAAATTATATACGCTAGTTTTATTAAAGATTCTTTCTTTTATCTTTTCTACACCCAACGGGTCAAGTTCATATTCTCTATAGTGAGCGTAATTCTTTAGCTTGTTCTCAATTTCTTGAGGTGTATTTAGATAAGAAAAATGCCAACCTCCGTCATTTATAATTTTCACATTTATGTATTTGTTTTTTGAAAAGAGAACATCAAGTCTCCACCAGGGGTAAGATTTTGATTTTACATTTCTTAGCCATTGAGGACTACGAAGGTTTTTTTTTTTACATGCTCTAGTTCCAAACCAATCTATTGCTTTAGAACATAGGTTAAACTTATAATAAAACATTTTTTGTTTAAAAAAAATTAAACCATTATTAATTGTCTTAATGTCCAGAGTACTAACTTTTGGTATTTCATCTATATCTGAGATTAAAATAATATCATTATCATTAGATTCCTTTAAACCTTCCATAATATAATTTCTTTGATAGAAGTCTCTTCTCATTCCATTTAAGATATGTTTGCTATTTCTAGTTTCGGCATTGTCGCTATCATTAATAATTTCAATATTGTTTGGCTCATGATCTAAGATTAGATAAATAATTTTTTCCTTAAATTTAGAAAATTTATTTGCATCAAATAATAGTTTCTTTTTTTTTCCATTATGAAAATAAAGACTTTCGACTATCACAAATTTATCAACGTAATTATTTAAATAGTTTAAGCGCAAGTCTAAAACAACATCTTCATTCATATACGTGAAACAATCGTAAATTTTCATTATTTTAATTATTTTTTTTTAAATTTTTTTTAGATATACTTTTTTTAATATCATTTATTTTAATTTCACTTTCTTCATATTCTAAATGATGTAAAAAACTCTGCATTATGTAATCAATTATTTTCATAATTCTACTATACGATGTTTAATATTTAGAGTAATCTATTTATCATATATGACTAATATAAATTATAAAAATATTGCATCTAAGATAAAATTTGAAGGTAGAGCTTTTATAAATGGCAAATATGTCGATGCAATCGATGGTGAAAAATTTAAGACAATAAATCCTGCTACCGGCGATGTTCTCTGTGAAATAGCTAAGTGTAATAATAAAGATGTGGATTTAGCCGTAAAAGTTTCAAGAAAAGCATTCAATAGCGGTGTTTGGTCTAGAACCTCGCCTGAGTTTAGAAAAGATATTTTATTAAAATTTGCAGAATTATTGAGAAAACATGGTGTAGAGAACTCAGTTCTTGAGTGCATCGATACTGGAAAATTAATAGGTGATTGTATAAATGAAGTTGCCAACGATGCGCCTATGCATTTTCAATGGTATGGAGAATTAATAGATAAAGTTTTTGGCAAAGTTGGACCAACAGAACCATCCTTAACTAGTTTAATTGTTAAAGAACCAATAGGAATAGTTGCCGGTGTTGTTCCCTGGAATTTTCCGCTTATGATGGCAGTGTGGAAGATGGCGCCAGCTTTAGCTGCCGGTTGTTCAGTCATAATTAAGCCAGCAGAAGATACTCCTTTAACCGCAATTAGAGTTGCACAAATTGCTAAAGAGGCAGGGATACCTGATGGTGTTTTAAACGTAGTGCCTGGTTTCGGTGACGTTGGTGAAGCGTTAGGCCGACATACTGATGTAGACGCAGTCTCGTTTACTGGATCAACTGAAGTCGGTGGATTGTTTATGAAATATTCAGGTGAAAGTAATTTAAAAACAATTGGTTTAGAAATGGGTGGTAAAAGTCCATTCATCGTTCTTGAAGATGCAAAAATAACAGACGATTTAATCGATAATGCAATTAATTCCGCTTTTTGGAACGGTGGGCAAAATTGTTCGGCGAATATGCGTCAGATCGTTCATAGTAAAATTAAAGATGAATTTTTAGAAAAGGTTTCAAAAAAAGTAAAAAATTTAAAAGCTGGAGATCCTTTAGACTCAACTTCAAATATGGGCTCAATGATATCAAAAAAACATTTAGCTACCGTTGACGGATATATTCAAAAAGGCATCAACGAAGGAGCCAAACTTTTATTTGGTGGTGTTTCAGATAAAGACCAAAAAGGTTTTTATGCAAAACCAACTCTTTTTGACAATCTAAAAGAAAATATGACAATTGCTCAAGAAGAAATATTTGGACCTGTGCTTGGAGTTCTTACAGTAAATAGCACAGAAGAAGCTTTAAAAGTAGCAAGTAATTCGAAATACGGATTACACGCCAGTGTGTTCACTCAAGACATTGACAAAGCATTTCACTTTGCTAAAAGCTTACCTTGTGGAACTGTATCAGTGAATACTTTTTCAGAAGGAGATATCAAGACACCCTTTGGAGGATATAAACAATCAGGTTCTTTAAGCAGAGATCAAGGAACCGAAGCTTTAAATCAATATCTTCAAACTAAAACTATTTGGATTAGTCACTCTTAAAATTAATGATCAAGCCATTTAAAGTCAATGTTTCAGAAGACATGTTAAAAGAAATTAATAATAAAGTTA
>MDTF01018462.1_pt1 | contig 10608 bp, 9 predicted proteins | sample 811191 | NCBI WGS metagenome assembly MDTF01 (sample SAMN05326649, study PRJNA326480) | marine metagenome | isolation source: seawater | place: Southern Ocean | collected 2011
CATGATTCCAATTACTTGTTTAATGAGTCGAGGCTGAGGATTTTCAGGATGGATATTAACTATTGCTGACATTATAAGAATTTCCAAACAGCTTTTTTAGGGTCCGGCAAATCTCTTAGATTCCCTATACAAACTCTTTGGTTTGGCCATCCATGAAAGTCAGAACCACATGTTGCTAGTAAATTATATTTACCTGCCCATTGGTTTCCAAGTTGGATTTCTTCATCCGAACTTGTTCCTGTTACAATTTCTATGCCATCACCTAGTACACAATTAAAATCATTAAGCATAGTCTTAATTTTTGTATGCGTCATTCGATACCTAAAAGGATGGGCTATAAAAGCCTTACCACCTGCTGCATGGATCCAATGAACGATTTCATCAAAATCTTTCCACTCAACACGAACACTGCCAGGTTTTTTTCCTGTCAAATATCGTCTAAATACTGCCTTCATATCTTTACAGTAACCCTCACTGATTAGCATTTGCGCAAAATGAGTTCGGGTTAACATATCCGTTTTACTGAAACTTTGCGTTTTCTCTAGCGCATCTTTGATTCCAGAACGCCAAAGACTAAGGGCTATTTTTTCTGCTCTTTCTTTTCGTAATTTTTGATTATGCTCTAAACCAGCTTGTAAGATTTCATTATTAATATCTATTCCAAGCCCTAAAATATGAATAGCCATGTTTCGCCAAAGTGCTGATATTTCAACACCATTTACAAGATTTAAGTTTAATTTATTCGCCTCTAATTGAGCTTCTGCAATTCCGTCAGTAGTATCATGATCTGTTAACGAAAATAAATCACACTCTGCTTTACTGGCTAATTTAACAACCTCACGAGGTGATAGAACACCATCTGAGAAATATGAGTGACTGTGCAGGTCAGCCTTCATAAAACTTTATATTATAAATTTTCTCTTTCACAATAATTATGTATCCATCAAATATACTAAAGTTTAGCAAGAGGTCTAAAACTTAAAAAGTAATAATTATATATTTTATTTTTTATACCCTTTAGGATTTTTTAATTGAAAATTCCAATAATCTAGGCACATATCATCTAAACCTGATTTAGCTTTCCAATTAAGAATTTTTTTTGCAAGTGACACATCAGCAAAAGATTGAGCTACATCACCACTTCTAGGATGCGTTAGTTCATATGGAATTTTTCTACCAGATACTGATTTAAATGCCTCTAAAACCTCCAAAACTGAATAACCTTCTCCAGTACCAAGATTAATTTTCACTACTTCATCTAACTCATTAAGGATTGCAAGGGCTTTTATATGTCCACTAACAAGATCTACCACATGAATATAATCCCTTACGCCTGTTCCATCATGAGTATCATAATTCTTTCCAAATATATTTAGGCTAGCTCTTTTACCAATAGCAACTTGGGCAATAATTGGCATTAAGTTATTTGGAGTTCCATTAGGGTTCTCTCCTATTTGTCCGCTTTTGTGAGCACCAACAGGATTAAAATATCTTAAAATAACAATATCCCAACTTCTATCTGACAAGAAAATATCCCCTAACATTAATTCAATAAAAAGTTTTGAAGTGCCGTATGGATTGTTTGGTGAAAGTTTGCAGTTTTCCTTAATTGGACTCTTATTTGAGTCTCCATAAACAGTAGCAGAGGAGCTAAAAATAATTTTTTTACAGGAAAATGAAGACATAACCTCTAAAAGGATAAGAGTGCTGTAATTATTATTATTATAATAATTAATTGGGTTTTTAACTGATTCACCAACCGCCTTCAATCCAGCAAAATGAATTACTGCATCAATTGGATGAGTCTTAAAAATTTTTTCAACTTGAAATTTATCTCTTAGATCAGATTTATAGAACGGAATACTCTTCCCAGCTAGTTTTTCAACTCTCGATATTGCCTCATATGATGAGTTACTAAGATTATCAATTACAACTATATCATGGCCTTCATTTAAAAGCTCCAAACAGCAATGAGAGCCAATATATCCAGCACCACCAGTTATCAAAATATTCATTATTGATTTGAAGTTTTAGCTAGATGCATAACATCAACAATTTCACTTTGGGGTATAAATTCTGGAACTAAAAGAATCAAAAGATCTCTCAACCTAGCTGAATCATCATCATCAGCTGCTTGTTTAATTTCACTTAATTTAACTTTCAATAAATCCCATTCAATCATATCTTCTTTCGCTGACATTATCATAGGATGACTTGTCTTTGAAACATTGTCGCCTATCAATAGTTCTTCGTAAAGCTTTTCGCCAGGTCTTAAACCAATATATTCAATTTTGATATCACCGTTGGGATTTAATACGTCCTTTATTGTTAACCCATGCAAATGAATCATTTTTCTTGCTAAGGCATCAATATTTATAGGCTCTCCCATATCAAGTACAAAAACTTCTCCATTTGAACCCATAGCTCCTGACTGGATTACCAACTCTACAGCTTCTGGAATGGTCATGAAATATCTCATCATTTTTGAACTTGTAACTGTCATAGGCCCTCCATCTTTAATTTGCTTTTTAAATAATGGTATAACAGACCCACTAGATCCCAAAACATTTCCGAATCTAACTATATTAAGTCTAGTATTTTTTGAATTAGAAGATAATGCCTGCACAATAATTTCTGCAACTCTTTTAGAAGTACCCATTGTATTAGTTGGACGAACAGCCTTATCTGATGAAATTAGAACAAAGGTTTCAACATTTTCCTCTATTGAAATTTGTGCACAATTTAATGTTCCAAAAATATTGTTATTAACACCTTCACTAGTATTTAATTCAACCATTGGCACATGTTTGTAAGCTGCAGCATGATATACAGTTTGAACCTTAAATTTCTTAAATATTTTGCTTAGCTTTTTTCGGTTATTAACAGATCCTAAAATAGGTAAGATTTCTACTGAATGGACACCTAATGCATTTAATTCTTTATCAATAGAATAAAGTGCAAATTCACTCATATCATACAATATTAAAGTTTTTGGTCGTAAATGTACTATTTGTCTACAAAGTTCAGAGCCAATTGAGCCTCCAGCGCCTGAAACTATTACAACTTTATTGAAGATATTTCGAGCTAATAAGTTTTTGTCTTTTTTTACAGAATCCCTTCCAAGGAGATCTATAACATCAACTTCGCGCACATCAACAATTTTTCTTGCGCCAGTAACTAATTCAGACATACTGGGAACCGACCTAACTTGAACTGGAAGAGGAGCTAAAAAATCTATAATTTTATTTCTTCGAGATCTAGAAACTGCTGGAAGAGCTAAGAGTACTGCCGTTATATTTTTTTTTTGAATTAAACTCTTTATTTGATTCGATGCAAAAACCTCTAAACCACTGATCATTTTTCCTTGCAATTCTATTGAATCATCTATTAAAGCAATAGGACGATATTCATTTGAATATGATAATGTAGCTGACAATTCCCTTCCAGCTGAGCCTGCACCATAAACAAGAACATTTTGTAAAGAAAGATTTTTAGTAAATAAGTCCTCTATCGTCCAACGAGCAAGCATACGAGAACCAATCATAAAAAGCATAATCAAAAGCCAGTTAAATACAATTACTGAACGAGGGACAACTCCTACAGAAGCCATAAAACTAACAACTCCCCATACAATTGAATATAAGGTGCTTGCCTGCACAATGCTCCATAAAGACCTAAAACCTATAAAACGAATGATTGCTCTATATAAGCCAAATTGAATAAATATAGGCACTGCAACTAATGGCGCTAGAATTATGAGCCAAAATAAATTATCTTCAGGCCAAAACCAAATCTCATATCTGAGTGAAAATGAAGCAACTAAAATAAAAATTACAATTATAGAATCAGCCAGCATTATAAATAGCTGTTTTAAAAATACGGGTAATTTTATTAATTTTAAAAACATAAATTGATTATTATAATTTTTTAAATATCATATTTGATTTATATTCAAATAAGCCGAAAATGAAAAAAATTGCCAATGGAAACTCAATTGTTGAAGTAACCTTACACCAAAGAAGTATTACTGCAAAAATTGCAGCAAATCCTATATTTGTTGAAATATTATAAGCTCTAGCACGATAAAGTAAACCAATAATAACAAGCAAAAATAAAATACCATATCCAAATAATAATCTAATGAGTCCCATTCCGCCCCATCCACTGCCAGTAGTATTTTCATATGGGGTGGGATAATGATCTAATATTCCTACATTTATATAATAATTCATCATACTTGGATCATCCAGAAAATTAATTAGTACTTCAGAAACATTATAAAAACCATGGCCAAATAAATAACTACTGATATTTGCACTATCTAAAACATCAAAAACCACTCTATAAGGCATGCTAGAAGTTTCTGAAATTCCCGCTATAAGCCAATCATTACTATTCATAAATATATTTTTAATCTTAAAAAAGTACGATTCTGAAAAAATATATGCAATTATTAGAAATAAAGATAAAATTACTATTTTTTTAAAATAATGACTGCGCACTTTAAAAATATACAAGCATGATGTGAGAATTATTACAATAGCAGCTGTAGCACTAAGAGTTGAAATTAAAGTTAAGAGAATAGTCAAAAAGCTAAGTAAATGAAGATTTTTTTGTGTAAACGACTTTTGGAAATACATAAAAGCTGGAAGCAAATAAAAAACCATGTGAGATGGCTCATCAAATATAGTTGATATTTGAGGAAAATATTGACACCAATTGGCCACACACATGCCAAATTTAGGGTTTCTGAATCCAAAAATAAAATCTCCAATTAAATTAAAACTAACAAAATCAACAAAAGCAAAAAATGCTATTAATTTGCATGTCCACAAATATTGTCTAAACAATATTTGATAATTATTTATGGAGAGACAGTGAATTATTAAGCAATAAGATACGGCGAAACTTATTACAATAATTTTGGAGGGATCTGACAAAAATGCTACAAAATATAGGAGAAAAATAGCAAATAAAACATTTGAATTAAGCCTAATTATCTGATTTTTGAGAATAACATAAAGACCAACTAAGAGAGAGAGAAATATAAGTATTTTAAGATAACTAATACTAATATTATAATAGTAGAAACGGCTGTATAAATTTGTGGATAAAATTATGGAGAACCAAGAAATAAAAATTAAAAGTCGATTGAAGAGTTCATTAATTAGAGACTGGTTGAAAGCCAGTCCTGTATTATGATTATTTGCTAAATCGCGAATCATTGCAAGGAATAATGCTTCTTATAGTATCACCTATAGAGACTTTATCAAATAAATAACTAAGCTCGATTTTTGATGTATTTTTCATATCTTGGATATAAATATTTTCAATATCTAGCATATCTTTATCAGAAATACGCCGAGCAAGATTATTCTCTACCATATCATCCAAAAACTTGAAAACATCAGTAAAAATCCAAGTTGGTTTATTAAATGATAATAAATCAAAAATTAATGTGCTCATGGAGCCAGCAACAATATCAATTTTTTTCATTAAAGATGGGGTAATTTCTTCAACAATGTGTAATTTACTTGCATACTCTCCAAGGTTTAAAGTTTGAATTTGAACATTAGTATTTTTATCTGGCCTTATTTTAAAGTATATTTCAAAATCCAAATCCATAAGTTTTTTTATATAAGAACCAACTTTTATAGTGTCAGATAAAAACTCATAAGGTATTAATATAGTCTTATTGTTTTTAGTCTTATTTTCAACCAAATCAAAAGGAAGTTTTTTTGAACCTATTAAATGAAAATCTTTAGGGAATAATTTACTATTATTTAAAATAATATCTTGCCAATATTTTCCCCAAACAATAACATTATCAAACCAATCATACTTATCAACAAAATTCATGAAATATGCCTCATGTCTTCGAGAATATGCTCCATGCTGTATTCCAACTGTTCTAAGTCCAATATCATTAGCTGCATATATCAAAGGATAAACCACATTTGCATCATCTAAACCAAGAAACAACTTATAGTCCAATTTTTTAAAAGTTTTTTGGATATTTTTTTTTGATATTATTTGAGATGTAATTGTTGATTGGGCGAACCTCAATGCTAGATTAAAATATATTGAAGGATTATTAACGATTGAAATATTATCTTCATACAAGGTCGCAGGATAAGTGTAAAAAAAGACATCTCTATTGAAAATATATTTAAGAAAATTTTTCTTACTCACCCAGCTAATAGTTAGAATACTTAAGTCCTTACTAAGGTCTTCAACTAAATCTTTTAGCCTAAAGTCATCAACTAAATATTTATAAATCATAACATCACCTTTTTTTCTAACAATTAATAAATTGCGAAGATTAATAATTTTGTTATATAAATTTTTAGCAACAGAATACTTCTTTTTCTCTTTATTTCCAGAAATAATTAAAATCAAAATTTTAAAGCGACTCGCCTTATCTGAAACAGAGGTTATTTTAGAAAAGGATATTTCACCATCAATATATTTATCTAAGAGAACTTTAAACTTAACCACTGGAACAAAGAATTGCCAATATAATTGGCTCACAGAATTGGGAAACCAATTACGACCATCTATTAAAAAAGAGTCTTTGACAAGTTTTTTTTTATTTGTATCTAAGTGATAAAACTCATATAGCATTTTTCGTGCCTTATCTAAATCATAATCGGGTTGAAAAATATCTTTTTCACCAAATTGATCTGTTAAATAAAGTACACCACTATCTCCTTCTATAACATCATATACCTTTATTTTTTTATTGCTCATAACCTTTTATGTAAATTAGACTCTGACTCTCATTTAATTTTATTATTCCAGTAATTACGTCCATACAATTCTATGTTTTTATTGTTCATAGAAATAATATTAAAATTAACATTTTCATCATCAATAACTACTCTTAATATAGAATCCTCAGGAGTATCTCCAAGACCTGTAGCAATATATGTGATAGGGCCGAACTCATCTTTTTCATAAAAATAAGGAATGGAACTATCAAGGCCTATATCACCGCTTATGAAATAAACATGCTTATCATCAGATAACTCTCTTAAGCTTGGAATGATTTCTTTTGACCAAACAAGAAATTCATTCTCATGGTGAAATGGAGCATTAGTAAATTTTATCACTTCATCAAAATCGTTATTATCAGGGGCCCATATAAGATGGTGTGAAAAAATAAAAAGATTCTTTAAAGAAGGAGATAAGAGAAAATCATTAATCTGAGATGTGATAAAAATATGCTGATTTTTTTCTTTTCTATGTCGATACTGCTGGCTATTAACAACAACAAATAGCGATGAATCATGCATAAAATGAAAAAAAGTTGGTCCAAATTCTGCTTTATATTTCTCTGGATAAAGTAACTCATGATTTCCAGGAGCATTGAATACAGGAAATTCTAACTGGGTAGTGAAGGATCTTAAGTTTTTAATATCAGTTAGGGATGTTTCTTGAATAATATCACCTAATAGCATCATATAATCAGGTTTTAAATCATTTAAAAGATTTATATTCCCTAATAAAGAATAAGCAACGTCTGGATTTTTAGGCTTCTGTCCGCCATAAGCATGCCCTATTAGGAGAAAAGAAATAGCATCTCCATCTTTTATGTCAAGCTCGTGTTGATTTATACTTTGAAGTTTGTCTTCATAACTACAAGAAAATAGCATACTAAGAATGCAACTTAATAATATTATCCTAATCAACAATTTAACTAACCATTCTAATTATATGCATAGCTTCACCGTATGCAAAACCAGCCTGAGTTCCTCTAAATTTTGCTAAAGCATCTACTGATTCAATTGACCTTGGTCCAGGGAAATCTGAAATTTGTGATTTGTAACTTCTTAAAGCATCTAATTTAGTCTCCATATGATCTGATATATCTATCACCCAATTTGGCGTGAAATTCGGCTCAATATGCGGAGCATTCCAGTGTGTTTCAGATAAAGTTTCATAAGCCGCTAAAATATTAATATTTCTACCAATACCAATCGGTCTAGTTGCAACCATTACACTTTCAAATACCAACCTGTGATCAATATGTCTATCTGGAAATGGACAAAAAACTATATCCGGCTTAAAATCATTGATTACCATAAGAATCTCACTATTTAACTTGTGAACTGGAATTGACCCAATAGTAGTAGCCGGTATTTCAAGAAACTTAGAGCTAGAAACACCCATAATATCAAATGCTTTTTTAGATTCTTTAACAGTCTTCTCGTAATCCTTTGAGTCATATATTGGTGGTAAATGACCACAAACTATCATTACAAAGACCTCATGACCTTCTTTTGAATATTTAGCAATTGCACCTCCAACGCCTAAAGTCTCATCATCAGGATGAGGGGCAACTACAAGAATTCTTTTAGTTTTCATAAGGTTCAAATATTTAAAATTTAGGGTACATTTTATATTATTTATACTCTGGCAGAATTATTTGAGGACTTGGCATTGGGATAATAAACCTTCCACCCTCGTCCTCATATTTTTTATGCGAATTCATTATTGGACCTGAGAAATTCCATGCTAATATCAATACATAATCTGGTTTTTTTTCATAGATTTGTGAAGCTGGCAATACAGGTATATGTGATATTGGAGTATACAAGCCCTGTTTTAATGGATTTTCATCCACTATAAAGTCAAGTATTTCTTCATTTATCTCAAAATGATTCATCAAAGTGGTTGCTTTTGTTGGGGCGCCAAAACCAGCAATTGTTTTTCCATCTTCTTTAAGTTTACGTAGTAACTTTTGTAGATTAGTTTTTACATCCTCAATTTTTTGATCAAACTTAAGAAAAGTTCGTAATTTATTCAACTCTAATTTTTTTTCAATTTCAATTAATGAATCAACAGAATCATCTCTTATGTACTTTCCACCTATTTTTTGAGCCATCACCCTAATTGAACCTCCCTGAGGAGATATTCTTTCAACTCTAATAATCTCCATTCCAACTCTATCAAATAATTTTTCAAAAGGCGCTACGGTATGAAAGTCGACATGCTCATGATAAATTGTATCGAACCAGGTATTAGTGAAGACGTCAACAAAATAACCAACCTCAAGAACAAAAACACCATCTTTTTTTAATAAATACTCTACCCCTTTAATTACATCAATTAAGTTATCGATATGAGCACAGGCATTATGTGAAGTTATAAAGTCAGCATTTCCATATTTTTTTTTCAATGAAGCTGCAACTTCATAGCTAAAGAAATCATTTACCGTTTCTATTCCATTTTTATTTGCTATTTGAGCAACTTCACTTGCAGGATCAACCCCCAAAACTCGCATTCCATTAGATTTAAAGAAACTAAGACAAGTCCCATCATTTGACCCAATGTCAACTACCAAAGATTTATCTTTCAGATTAAAGCGCTCTATCATTTCATCTGCATAGTTAGAAAGATGCTTAACAAAATGTGCAGAGGTAGCAGACACGTAAGTATAATTTTTTTGGTATAAAATTTTAGGATTAACTACGTGACCAAGCTGAATATGAAAACAATCATTGCAAAAGTATAGATCAAGAGGATAAATATTTTCTTCTCTACTTAGCTCTTCAATAGAAAGAAAGTCATTACCTGGTGGTGTTGGAGTTAAAGACATTGCTTTACTTAAATTCAAGCTGTCACACATTCTGCAAGAATCACGAAAGTAAAAGCTGCTCTTCTCCACTATTTGATGATGACTGAATCAAAAGAAAAAGAATGCTTCACAGAAATATCCATACTATCAGGATTTACAAGTATCACACGACGAACATCTTCTTCATATGCCTTTTGATCACGAGGATTTCGGCTCATCGCCAATAAATCACAATCTTCAAGAAAAACTGTTGCATGATCTTCCATTGGAGGGGTAAAAATCATTTCACCAGAAGTTACTGAAACACATTTTAAATCTTCATTACTTCCTGTTGGACGGTAATAATAGTCAAATGATCCTGATAAAACATACATATAATGCCAATCAGTTAGATGATAATGGTTAGACCTTACTGCTCCTTTTTTTGAAGAGATCAATGACAGATTCTTCATAGGGAAATTAACTAGAGACTGAATCGAGCCTCGGTCATCCTTATGAGGTGACTCTAGATCAACAATTCCAGTTTCTGGCCACATTTCCTCACTATCAAGTTTGATATCTTTCCATTTTTCCATTTCACTTCCTTATATTAAAAATACAGATTTTACTTTAATAGTTCTAAAAAAAACTATTCACTCAATTGTTATATTCTGAATAATTTGATCCATAATTCTTGCTCTATTAAGAATTAACTCATACTCTTTGTGAATTAAGTCAGAAGAAGAATAAACATTATAAAAAAAATGAAACATATCCACAAATTGCTCTGAAATTGGGCCAGTTTTAATATTTTCATTACCTTTTAAATCACGAATTTGATATTTAGTGTGAAATTTTGAAGGTTTTGAAAAGATCTTATCTGTAAAAAAAGACCCTTTTTCAGACCAAATATCAATTTCATTTTTATACCCAATTCCTACACCCCATTCCAGATAAGCAGTTGGTCCTTCAGAAAACCTCAAAATAGCTCTTCCTCCATTATCAACTGATGAATTATCTCTTCTAAGAATTTCTGAAAATAATATTGA
>MDTF01005678.1_pt1 | contig 10606 bp, 10 predicted proteins | sample 811191 | NCBI WGS metagenome assembly MDTF01 (sample SAMN05326649, study PRJNA326480) | marine metagenome | isolation source: seawater | place: Southern Ocean | collected 2011
AGGGCATACCCCAACAGTGTAGTACATCTGCAGCAGTAATGATAAGTCGAACATGGGTATCAACTGGAAGAGTTATTCGGTTATCGACTTCTAATAGCCGAAGGTTACCTTTTTCTAAGTCCTCTTCAGGGAGCATATAACTGTCAAAAGCTATTGGCTCACTTCCGTCCACACAATAGTCTGAATACTCATAAGTCCAGTACCATTGGTGTCCGATAATTTTTAAGGTAATCGCAGGGTCAATGATTTCATCCATTGCATATAGAAGTGCAAAAGAGGGTACTGCAATAATCATTAACACTAATGCTGGAGTAATCGTCCATACAATCTCTATTGTAGTACCGTGAACAGTTCGATCCGCTACAGGATATAGAGATTCATCATAAGCATAACATACTCGGAATAGCATCCAAAATGTTAATGTTCCAATGACTACTAAGAAAAACATAATATCATTGTGCAGATTAATAATACCTTCCATAACGGGGGTTGCTGGATCTTGAAATCCTGTTTGCCATGGTTCAGCACTGTCACTTAAAGCCGAAATGTAGAAAAAATTCAGGGAGGTTGGGGGAAAGAAGGTGGAGATAAGGAAGAGAAAGAGTAGTGCAGGATTATTGATATAGCACATAGTCCTATTTGTTAAAGGGTAGTAATTTTACTTACGTTTAAGCGAGTAGTAAAACATGCACTATTAAACGAAAACAAAAAGTATACATCTTTTCTCCCTAGGTTGGACTTGAACCAACGACCAAACGGTTAACAGCCATTTGCTCTACCAACTGAGCTACTAGAGAATAAATACTACCTGATTACCAACGAAAGTGAGCAAATGCTCGGTTAGCTCGAGCAAGTTTATGCAGACTTTTCCTTTTCCTCACACTGGCACCTTGTCCTTTATGCGCATCTAATAACTCACGTGCAAAACGACTTGCCATAGAGCGCCCAGGTCTTTTACGAGCGTATTTAACTAACCAGCTCATCCCTAGAGATAACTGTTTTCGTTTACTGATGGGAAAAGGTACCTGGAATGCGCCACCACCTACTCTTACGGATTTGACCTCTATTCCAGGACATACACGTAACAGTGCACTAATTATAACTCTACGGGTAGCTGCCTTCTTTTTCTTTTTCCTGATCTTATCTACAGCTTTATGTACTAATTTTTCTGCTTTACTTAGTTGGCCATTACTCATTAGATGTGGTATAAGCCTTTTAATAAGTGAATCGCTTTTACGAAGATGTACTTTGGATTGCATTATAAAAACTATTTATTTCTAGATTACTTTCTGAGCTTTGGTACCATATTTAGAACGTCCCTGCTTTCGCTTTACTAAGCCACGTAGGTCAAACCCTCCTCGAATAAGGTGGTATTTTACTCCAGGAAGATCTTTAACTCGCCCACCCCTTACTAAAACAACTGAATGCTCCTGTAAGTTATGGCCTTCACCAGGAATGTACCCAGTTATTGTACGTTTATTTGTTAATCTAATTCTTGCAACCTTTCGCACCGCAGAATTAGGCTTCTTAGGGTTACGCGTAAAAACACGTAAACAAACACCTTTTTTATGTGGGCAACCATTTAAGGCAGGCGCTTTAGATAAGTTTCTTTTTTTTACACGTGTTTCTCGTAATAATTGATTAATAGTTGTCATGGTATGTAGTATATAGCATTTTAGCACCCTTAGCTCAGTTGGATAGAGCAATGGCCTTCTAAGCCGTCGGTCTCTGGTTCGAATCCAGAAGGGTGTATTATTTACTCCCAATCTAGGGCGCCCTTTTTCCACTCGTAAAAATAACCTATTGTAAGTGTAACCAGAAAATCTATCATTGTCCAAAAGCCAAAAGCAGATATTGCACCTAATGCAATAGCCCAAGGAAAGAGGAAAGATATCTCGAGGTCAAAAATAATGAATAAAATGGCTACAAGATAGAACCTCACATCAAAGGTATTACGTGAATCTTCATATGCATCAAACCCACATTCGTAAGTAGACAGTTTCTCAGCATCAGATTCATGGTTGGACAATATATAAGATAGACCAAATATAATACATGCTAAAAGAATTGCTATTACAAGGAATACGAATAAGGGGAAGTATTCTAGATACAAAAATTTCATATATATATATTTTTTTTTACGGGAGAGACGGGATTTGAACCCGCGACTTACGGCGTGACAAGCCGTCACTCTAACCAACTGAGTTACTCCCCCTTCAATAAATAGGTATCTTATTGAATAAAATACCTATTTATTGAATAAAGCGCCAATAGAGACCAATTGGTATCGTAAGAGAGACAATTTTCATTCTGTCACTCATGATTAACCCACCCTAACTTTTTGGGCTACTCCATCTATACCCTTTACTAATACGGGTAGGCTTATGACCCTAGTTTGTCGTTAAATTCTCCAATAATTGATACAAACTTTTAACTACTAAAGCTTCTGTTTCTGTTGGTTCTATTAAAAGAATTTGGGAGTCATCACCTATGGATAGCTCAACGTCCTCCTCCAACTTTACCACCAGACGCTCCAGTGTGTTGTTCGCCACCTGGTCCTTTGTTTCTTCTTCCTTAGTTGAAACAATCTGTGTGGTAGGGCAGGTCTTATATAATATACCATCGTTACCGGTATGATAAATCTGCGGGCTCTCAGCGGATCGCGTTGCTACGTATAATGCTAGCGTTGCAGTAGAAATTTTTGCTATGACGTCTGTGTGGTGTTGTTCTAGATGCCTTTTTTCCGTTTGCACTGCTAATAAGTACTCATCTGATGGCGTTTTTGTCGTAACGTCTTCGATGGAAGCTGTACGATGGGGAGCCGCTAACTCCAGCTTATTTGTAATAAGGCTCAATTGCTCTGTTTTGGGTAGTTTTTGAAACCCAGGATCCTCTAGGTGAAGGCTTGTTGTAATTTCTAGAAAAAGGACCGCTAAGTCGTCATAAGAACCGATACCGGTTTCGACTTTACTAACTATGTTACTTATTGTAGGGAGGCGAATCATTATAGTGTTTTTTTAAAGGCCCTTCTATGAAAAATTCTTGATCGTATTGGGCACAGTAGTACCGGGAGGCTTTGGTGGAAGTGCAGTACCAATGTCTTAAAATATACCGACAGTCTTATACAGATTTTTGTAATAAGTGAGGCCATTCCCTTTATGAGCATGTATATGGCGTGTGCTTGAACCCAAAATTTTAGGGCAATCAGCTTCACCAGGCCTAATTTAAATAAGACCATAAGTAAAAGTGGACTAAAAAGTAAGAATAGCATTATAAGCAAGCTATTACTCAAAGAATTTACCACTACTAACGAGAATATAAGTTTTTCTGAGGTGCAAGGGATGGTTGACCAAAAAGAAGAGATTTTTTCAACCGAGTGAACGTGAATTCGATAGGTTACTTCCAAATTAGTTAACCCAACCCACACCCATTTTAAATTCCCCTGCTGTTTTCTAATAAATTTCATTGGTTTTGTTATTTAAGCTATTTAGGGCCAAATGTAATGCCCTAGAATAAGCTTTTCTATAGTTGTCTGAGAGCAATTAGAATGCGTATAAAATTAAAAATGCCATCATTAACGCGAAAAGAGCCATAGCTTCAGATAAAGCGAATCCTAGCATAGCATACTGAAATAGCTGTCCGGTAAGAGATGGGTTTCGAGAAACACCAATAATTAAACACCCGAAAACTACTCCAATACCAGCACCAGTTCCAGCTAACCCTATGGTTGCTGCTCCGGCACCTATCATTTTTGCAGATTGTAGTAACATTTTCTATACTAAGGCTCTCCAGTTGCTCTAATAATATCTGGTTCTATAACCATGCAAATCCATAGTTACTAGACTTTTATTTAAAAAACCTACTAGAAAAAATGGATAACGGAAAATGGATTTGAACCATTGACATTCAGATTATGAATCTGACGCTCTAACCTACTGAGCTACTCCGTCTATACCCTTCATCAATATAACTATATTTCTACACGTGTTTCTCGTAATAATTGATTAATAGGTATCGCGGTATGCAATCTATAACGTTTTAATACCTTTAGCTCAGTTGAGTAGAGCAACGAGATTACAATAGTTTTAATGATCCATAACGGTAAAACATCTCTTTATCCTTAAACACATGGGACTTATCAATTTTAGTAAGAATACTATTTTTTCTCATAAAGATTTAGTAAACAATTACCTTATGGCTTTTTAACTAATCTAATTGGAGCATGCGTACGTCCTTTATTTTCACCACATGGATAAAAACGTTCCGAACAGACAAGGGAGTATAGGTATCAGTTAGGGATAAAGCTGTAGACTACATAATCTTTACTCTACATTTTACCCATATATTCACACAGAAGGCATGGGTAACAAGGGTTGTTTACAAGCACCTCTTTATTATTTAGACTGTTGCTTCTATTATTAGATAGACCCATACAATTTTATTAAATCTCACTAAGGATAGTTATTGTATTAGAAGGGCGATTGTTTAAACTTCTTGTTTTTGCAAGTATATCATTAATGGTAAATGGTCAGACTCCCACTTGACCAATATACAAAGGTAAGTGCAATAATATTGAACTTATAATTACCTAAGTACCCTTAAGCCCAAGATAAAGTAAATTATTATTGGCCATGCTTGTTATCACCAATTTATTGGGTTGAACGGTCTTAGTGGCTGTTACTGTGAGTTTGTCATAGGTTTTTAAAACTAAGTAAGTGGTAATTAGTGTACACCCACTTATAAATATATTGTGCATAAGACTAAAAGGTGTTTACACCACCCAAAGTATGTGCTACGCCAATTTTTAAGCATTTTTGCAGATTATTGGTCAGCTCACTGTTTATAATATACTTTTGATCAAATAGGCCCAGACTTTCGAACCCTGAATATTTATCCTTAATATGCGTGAACCCATTATACACAATTTGCGCTAAGTCAGCCTCAGTTGATGTATAGAGCTCCGTATTATCTAAAGTTTTGTCAATTGATTATAATTAAGGATCCTCTTCATAGATACAATAACTAAGAGGCGAGTAGGTAAAAATAAGTAGGGGGCTTGTACCCCCTCTCTAATAAAAACTAATGAATCCTATCGGTAATATAACATATCTACTGTAATAGCCTATGCTCCACCCCACCAGTAAACAGCAATAAATAAAAATAACCATACAACATCTACGAAGTGCCAGTACCAAGCAGCAGCCTCAAAACCGAAATGATGTTCTCGAGTAAAGTGGTGGTTACCTAACCGAATAAGACAAATAAAAAGAAAAATAGTACCAATTTGAACATGGAATCCATGGAACCCAGTAGCCATAAAGAAGCACGATCCATAAATACCGTCTGACATAGTGAAAGAGGCATGCATATACTCATAAACCTGGAATCCAGTAAAGAGTACAGCAAGAACTAAAGTGAATACTAGCCCCATAACTGCAGAACGACGATCACCAGCAACAATAGCGTGGTGAGCCCAAGTACAAGTAGCCCCAGAAGTTACTAAGATGACTGTATTTAGAAAGGGTATTTCCCATGCATTGAATACCTCGATTCCCTGAGGGGGCCAAACACATCCAATTTCTTGGACCGGTACTAAAGCAGCATGGAAAAAGGCCCAAAAGAAACCAAAGAAGAACATTACTTCCGAAGCTATAAATAATACCATACCCATTCGCATACCTGCTTGTACCATTTCAGTGTGCTGACCTTCAAAGGTAGCTTCCCGTACAATATCTCTCCACCAAACGAACATCGTGAAAAGAACGGTTAAAAAACCTGAAATTAAGGCATAACCTCCACCAGAGTATGAATGAAACCACATAACTCCACCAGAGGTCATAGTAAGTGCACCAATAGATGCTACTAAAGGCCAAGGACTTGGATCTACTAAATGATAAGGATGACGCTGATCTAAAACAGATTTCATAAAAAGATATTTTTGCAAAAAGATTTAAAAGACAAAGTGGGTGGCATCTAAGCTCACCTAACGACAAACTGGTATATCTATACCCTTTACTAATAAAGGGTATAGATATATTAATATTACTCTTTTTTGTTCTTCCCCAAAATGACTTCGTCAATAACCTCATCTACCGTTCGTTTATCCAACGGAGGCGTATTTTTAGGCTCTGTCCATTCCCAGTGCATTTTGTCGCTTACTCCCGTGAAGGCGATAACTCCACCAAAAAAGGCCGTAATACCTAGTTACATATTGCCTACAGTTTGGGGATTAATTTCTTCCCCAACCTTAATCTTTTCACTCATTTGGTTAAGGTCATTTATAATCTCCTCTACAACAGAAAGAGAACCTTCTACTTTGCCCATGGCTTTTAACAAAGCCGGATTTCCCAGATCCCGAACAGTAAACTGCCCTTAGAATACCGGATATCTTGGCTTTAGGTCCAAATTAATTAGAGTGCTCAACTCGAGTTTAACTTGAACTACTGCATGAGTAGGGGATCTTGCGACAGGTACCAGCTGCTTTAGATGTATCAGTAAAAGCTCCTCAGACATTCATACATTTTTGATCTTAACCTTTGTAGATTATCCTGCTGACTTTCAAAGTTAACTCTTTTGTCTTGCTGACATTAGTAATTGGGGATAGAGCCTGCTCTAAGTTCACACAGACGCCGGTATGAACCAAGGGGTAAACGCTCTTGATTACGAGAAGCAATAGCGTAAATATTACATTTAATTTAACATAAGTGAAAATTACCAAGTAAACCGTTATAAATAAACTAGGTACAAAGACGCTAATAAATATAACTAAGATTATAACTAACATAGTGATATTAGGTATGTTGGGTATACATAAAAATACAGTAATTAGGTAGAATACTTTACCCCTATCAGATATTATATACTTTTGTACTCGCGCAGTTTTCGCTAGATACATTCTAGAGACCTGAAAACTAGATTCAAAATGAACGAAAAAACGAAAATCAGTTGCAAACTTGCAAAAACAGTTCCCAAATAATTGCTTAGAATTTTCATTTTTTTCTTTTTTTATAGGTCTAGTGAGACTCGAACTCACGTGTTCGCTACGAAAAAGCAATATCCTAACCCCTAGATGATAGACCCTACCCTTTTTTTTAGGTATCGCGTTTTCACATTAATACATTATTCACGATCTAAGTAAGTACCTTCATTGAGTACTAATGGTTTCAATTAATTATTACTCAGTCTACTACCATGGAGAGAACAAAGGTAAAAAATCTTCCTTACCTTTTGACTTAATTAGCCCATAATTTCAGAATTATTTTTACTCTATTCCCCTCATGGCATGGCGATAGAATAGTAACAAAAAGCCAGAGGCGGACTCGAACCGTCATTTAAGGATTTGCAGTCCTCTACATTACCCTTATGTTATCTGGCCAAAAAAAATAAAATATGAAATTAAGAGGTCACCCAAGAAAACAAAATAATAATCTTGTCTTAGGTAATGGTGCTAGTTACTCTGTCCAATGGGTTATAGCAGGCGTAAACATTGGGTTGGAAACAGACACTATTACTAGTGGTATTTGGAAACCATATAAAAAAGTTCAAAGAACTCCTTTAACAAAACGAACTGCATTTTTTCAAAAACGTTTTGGTTCTTTAGGTGGTTTTTAAAACTTTAAATTTACTTCTATACAAAATGTAATAAGAGCCCTTTAAAATCAATAAAAAGAGGGCAGCTTCATAAAAAATAAGTAAGGGTATCGCTAAAAGCATTTGGGACATTACATCAGGTGGGGAAAAAAATGCAGCTAAAATGAAAGAAGCTACAATGAAAAACTTTCGTTTTGCTATCATTCCTTCCTCTTTTAGAATACGGAACCTAATAAAGAGGAGCAAAATAATAGGGTATTGAAAGAGAATACCCACTACAAGAAAAAGGTGTGCACTTATCCTTAAGTACTCACTTATCTTTGCTTCTAGGTGTACAGGAACAAGATCCATATTATTCCTAGCTTCAAAGCTTAGAAAGAAGTCCCAAGCTACTGGAAGAATAGCATAGTAACTTATAAAAATACCTAATATAAAGCAAAAGGGGGATGCTAAAAAAAGGAACGTCATTTCTCTTTTTTCTCCTGAATAGAGCCCTGGTGCTAGAAATAGCCATACTTGCAAAAGAGAAAGGGGGATAATAAAGAGTAACATTACATAGAACGAAAGCAAAAGATGAGTAGTAAATGCTTCTGTTATATCTGTAAAGATAAGGGATCTTTCAATAGTAACTAGCGAATTAGTTAAAGCATCTCTTTTTAATAGGGGAATCGTAAGTAAGTATATCCACTCATTTGAAAAGAAATAAGCTACACTGAAAGCAGTACATACAGAACTAAAAAGATAAATAGCTCGGAATTTCAATTCTATAAGATGTTTAGCGAATACCATAGTAACTCATTGTCTTATATAATTGTTTTAAGTAAAATGCTTGCTCGCTTGGTGAAATTGGTAAACACTGCAGACTTAAAATCTGTTCCCTTTCTGGGTTATCGGTTCAAGTCCGATAGCGAGTAAAGGAGGAGTGACTGAGTGGTTAAAAGTGACAGACTGTAAATCTGTTGAGCTTGCTCTACGCTGGTTCGAATCCAGCCTCCTCCATTTTAAGAGATCTTGAGGTTTATTCTACCTTACTAAATTTTTGATTATCCTTTCACAAGGATTGTAACTCCAATAATAAAACCTATGTACTTAGTCATTGTCTTTTTACCCCTTTTCTCCTTTATAAGTGCTGCCCTTTTTGGTCGATTTATAGGACCTGAAGGAGCTAAACGTATCACTACTTCTTGTATTGCAACAACATTTATTTTATCTTGTTTTGCCTTTTATGAAGTTGGTTTAGCAGGTGCACCCACCTACATCACTACTATTACTTGGATGGACTGTGAAATGTTTCACTGTAGCTGGGGATTCCTTTTTGACTCTTTAACTGTAACTATGCTAGTTGTAGTTACTTGTGTATCTTCCCTAGTACATTTGTACTCAACTGAATATATGGGAGGGGATCCTCATCTTCCACGATTTATGTCTTACCTATCCCTATTTACTTTCTTCATGCTTATTTTGGTTACTGCCGATAACTTTGTGCAGCTTTTCGTAGGTTGGGAGGGTGTTGGACTTTGTTCTTACTTACTGATTAACTTTTGGTTCGCAAGACTTCAAGCTAATAAAGCTGCGATCAAAGCTATGATTGTTAACCGAATTGGTGACTTTGGTTTAGCTTTAGGTATCTTTGGTGTATTTACAATATTTAAATCTGTAGATTATGCTACTGTATTTGCTATGGCGCCAACTCAAGTAGGGCAACAAATTACTTTTCTTAATGTGGACTTTGATGCTTATACCGTAATTTGTATTCTGCTTTTTGTTGGAAGTGTAGGTAAATCTGCTCAGTTAGGTTTACATACTTGGTTACCTGATGCAATGGAAGGACCTACCCCAGTGTCTGCTCTTATTCATGCAGCTACTATGGTAACAGCTGGTGTATTTTTACTTGCTCGATGTTCACCTCTTTTTGAGTACGCCCCTACTGCTTTAGTTGTAGTGACAGTAATTGGTGCAATGACTGCTTTCTTTGCAGCAACTACTGGTTTACTCCAAAATGATTTAAAGCGTGTTATTGCTTATTCTACTTGTTCTCAGTTAGGGTATATGGTATTTGCTTGTGGTTTATCCAACTATGCTGTAGGTGTTTTCCATTTGGCAAATCATGCTTTCTTCAAAGCCTTACTCTTCTTAAGTGCAGGTTCTGTTATTCATGCTATGGCAGATGAGCAGGATATGCGAAAAATGGGTGGTCTTCGTCGACTTGTTCCTTATACTTATGCTATGTTTGTTATTGGGTCTTTAGCTCTTATGGGATTTCCTTTCCTAACAGGTTTCTATTCAAAGGATGTTATTCTAGAATTAGCTTATGCTAAGTATACTATTTCAGGTCATTTTGCACATTGGTTAGGTACCCTAGCGGCTTTCTTCACTGCGTTTTATTCTTTCCGATTAATATACTTAACCTTTTTATCTGAGCCAAATGGTTACAAACACATTATGTCACATGCTCATGATGCACCAGCAGCAATGGCCCTTCCTTTGGCCGTATTAGCTTTAGGTAGTATCTTTACTGGTTATTATACCAAAGATATGATTATAGGAGTTGGTACTGATTTTTGGGGAAATGCTATCTATACCCTCCCAGAGAACATGATTCTATTAGAAGCAGAGTTTATACCAACAACAATTAAGTTAGTACCAGTTATCTTTAGTATTACTGGAGCTATAACATCTTTTCTCTTATATTCTTATTGTTCAAAGGAGCTTTATCGATTAAAGGTTTCGTTTATAGGACGAAAGATTTATACTTTCCTAAACCGTAAATGGTTCTTTGACAAGGTTTATAATGAGTATGTTGTTCAAAGTGCTTTAGATGTAGGGTATAAAACTACATATAAAGCTATTGATCGGGGAGTTATTGAAATGGTGGGCCCTTACGGTATTAGTTACTCCGTATATAATACTAGCCTAAGTATTTCTAAAATGCAAACAGGTTACCTTTATCACTATGCATTTGTAATGCTTATGGGTGTTGTCCTCTTTATTGCGACACTAAGCTTAAGTAGTTTCA
>MDTF01012485.1_pt1 | contig 10605 bp, 10 predicted proteins | sample 811191 | NCBI WGS metagenome assembly MDTF01 (sample SAMN05326649, study PRJNA326480) | marine metagenome | isolation source: seawater | place: Southern Ocean | collected 2011
AAAATTACATCGATTATAGACACAACACCTATGCCTCATAACGGCACAAGGCCACCTAAAAGAAGGAGAGTATAATGCAAAATGCAGCCAACATTATTGATAAAAATTGGAAAGCTTTAATAAAACCAAATAAATTAGTAATAACAAGCAATGATGATAAGTCTACAGCATCTGTTATAGCCGAACCCCTAGAAAAAGGTTTTGGTCAAACATTAGGAAATGCTTTAAGAAGAATATTACTTTCTTCGGTACAGGGTGCTGCTGTTACCGCAATACAAATCGATGGTGTCTTACATGAATTCTCTTCCATTAAAGGAGTAAGAGAAGACGTTACTGACATTGTATTAAATGTTAAAAACTTAGCAATAAAATCATCAGTAAATTCACCAAAAAAAATTATTTTAGATGTTAAGGGACCTAAGGAAGTAAAAGCAAAAGATATAACTCTAGCTGCCGAAATAGAAATTTTAAACCCAGAACAAGTGATATGTAATTTGGATGAAAAAACTAATTTTCATATGGAATTAATTGTTGATACAGGAAAAGGCTATGTTCCTTCTACTAAAAACAAAAATGAAGATAGTCCGTTAGGTTTAATTGCTGTTGATTCATTGTTTAGTCCTGTAAAAAAAGTCTCCTATACTGTTGAGAACACAAGAGCAGGAAGTGCATTGGATTATGATAAATTAGCAATGAACATTGAAACAAATGGTACGGTTGACGCTGAGGATGCAATTGCTTACGCTGCAAGAATTTTTCAGGATCAACTTGCTATGTTTGTTAACTTTGAAGACCCACAAGAAGTAGTTAAAGAAGTAAAATCTACAGAACCAGAATTTAACAAAAACTTATTAAAAAGAGTAGAAGAGTTGGAACTTTCTGTTAGATCTATGAACTGTTTAAAAAATGATAATATTATTTATATTGGTGATCTAGTTCAAAAAACTGAACCAGAAATGCTAAGAACTCCAAATTTTGGTAGGAAATCTCTTAATGAAATTAAAGAAGTGCTAAGTACTATGTCGTTATATCTAGGGATGGAAATACCAAATTGGCCACCTGATAATATAGCTGAAATGTCAAAAAAATTAGAAGAAAACAATTATTAAACAATGAGACACGGTTTAGGACACAGAAAATTAAATAGAACAGCAGAGCATAGAAAAGCATTGTTTCAAAACATGCTGAATTCATTAATTAAATACGAGCAGATAACTACAACATTACCGAAAGCAAAAGAGTTAAAACCTCTTATAGACAAGGTTATTACCATAGGAAAAAAAAACAACTTAAGCAATAAAAAAAGGTTATTCTCAAAATTACAAGATAAAAGATCTGTAGTTAAAGTTTTTGATGTTCTATCCGCTAGATACGAAAAAAGACAAGGTGGATACTCAAGAGTTTTAAAAGCCGGATTTAGATATGGAGACGATGCAGCGATGGCTATTATTGAACTTGTCGACAGAGATGCAGCAGCCAAAAAAATAGACAAGCCAAAAAAAGTTGAAACTAAAGAAAAAGATAACGACCAAGTTGCTACTGCTAAATAGTTTTCTTAAAATATCTTTTCAATGATTAAAAAGTTTGAGATAGAAAAAGATTTTCATAATACACGTTTTGATCGTTGGTTTAAAAATAAAGTATTAGATATCCCCCAAGCATTAATTGAAAAAATTATAAGAAAAAATCAAGCCAAAGTTAATGGTAAAAAAACCAAAAGTTCATATCGGGTTCAAGAAAATGATATAATTGAAATTTTTAGTATTGAAAAAGTTAAAAAAACTGAAAAAAATTTAATTACCCAATACATTCCATCCAATACTGAAAAAAACAAATATGATGATTTCATTATAGAAAATAATGAAAACTTTATTGTTATTAACAAACCTGCCGGTATAGCTGTTCAATCTGGCACAAAATCTTTTAAAAATGTAGTCGACACTTTAAGAGAAACAAAATATTTTGAAGACTCCAAACCTTTTATAGTTCATAGGCTTGATAAGGAAACCTCTGGTATTTTAATAGTAGCAAAAACTAGAGAATATGCACAATTATTTACATCTTTATTTCGTATAAGAAAAATTCATAAAATATATTTAGCTGTAGTTTATGGGGAAGTCTCTAATGAAATTAAGGTTTTAGAAGATGATCTAGTTTTGTTCGAAAAAGAAAGAAAAATTGTACAAAAAGCAACTTCTTATATTAAAATTTTAAAAGGTAATTCTGAATATTCATTATTGGAGCTTCGTCCTATTACTGGAAGAAAACACCAACTTAGAAAACAATTATATAATATTGGAAACTCTATAATAGGTGATGATAAATATTACGTTAAAAGAGGCAAAGACTTTATAAAAAGCAAAAACTTGATGTTACACGCATATGAAATTAAATTTATGATTAACAATGTAAAATATAATTTTAGAGCAGATTTTAACAAAGAGTTTAAAGATTTTATTGTTAAAAAAGATTTAAATATTTTTTAAATTTTTCAAAAATATATCTCTTAATTTAGTTTCTATAGATGAAATATGAATTATACTCTCATTTTTAATAGATGTGACTTTAGTGTTGCTTAAGCCGCACGGAATTATTTTTTTATATAAACTTAAATCATTGGACATGTTTATAGAAAATCCATGGTAAGCAATCCAGTTACTTACTCTAATGCCGATAGCTGCGATTTTTTTGTCTTTAACCCAGATTCCAATATTTTTTTTATCAGCATGACTTTTAATTTTATATAATTTCAGGAAATCTATGATAGTTAATTCAATTTGTTTCACTAAACTTTTAATGTCTTTTTTACGTTTATTTAAATTTAAGGCAAAATAAACTATTTTTTGGCCAGGAGCATGTAGTGTTATTTTACCACCTCTATTTGTTTTAGTTATTTTAATTTTTTTGTCTAAAATCTCACTCTCTTTAGATCTTATACCACCTGTAAAAATTACTGGATGTTCAAGAATCCACACTAATTCCTTGCCACTAGATTTTTTGACTAATTCAACTCTTTTTTTAAGAAAAGAAAAAGCTGTTTTATATTGCACTGGTTTTTTGCTAATTTTTACTTGTAAAGTCATTTTAATTTGAATTTTATCACCAGATCAACTAATAGTCTCTCAAATAATGTAATAGGAAATTTTATGAGTTTAATTAAGTCTATTGGTAACAAAAAAGTAAATTTAGATTTTAACAAAAATTTTATTACAACTTTTAGCGATAAGATAAATATTGGCGATCTTCAATTTATTAACCAGACATTAAAAGATCTTCACCCTTCAGATGTAGCAAATTTAATAGAAAATCTATCCTATGAAACACGTGTAAAATTAATAGAGATTGAATCTTTCAATGTTGCTCCAGAAATATTTATAGAATTAAACGAATCTATACAAAGTGAAGTTCTATTAGTCCTTTCAATAGACTCTATATCAAATATTGTTAAAAGATTAGAATCAGATGATGCAGTTTCAATTTTAGAAAACTTAGAACTAAAAAAAAAAAATTTAATTCTAGATAAATTACCACCTAAAGATAGATTTCTTTTAGAGGAAGGGCTTAGTTATCCAGAAGATTCAGCTGCCCGTATTATGCAACGGGAATTTACAGCTATACCAAGTGATTGGACGGTCGGTCAAACTATTGATTACCTTAGAGAAAGCAAAGATTTACCGCAAGATTTTTTAGAAATTTTTGTAGTAGACAATGAATTCAAACCAATTGGTATTGTTCCTTCTTCAAGAGTTCTTAGAACTGCAAGAGATTCTAAAATGAATTTGATAATGAGAGAAATGCCTGTTCTTATTTCAGTAAATATGGACAAGGAAGAAGTAGGTCAAGCGTTTGAGAATTACAATTTAGTATCAGCGGGTGTCGTAAATAAAAATAACAAATTAGTAGGGATGATTACTGCAGATGATATTGTTACTGTTGTTCAGGAAGAGGCCGAGGAGGATGTTTTGAGACTTGCCGGTGTAGGTAATGAAGAAATTACTGATTCTGTATTTGTAAAAACTAAAAGAAGATTTAACTGGCTACTTGTGAATCTAGCAACAGCTTTACTTGCTTCTTGGGTAATAAGTATTTTTGGAGCTGAAATAGAAAAAGTAGTTGCATTAGCCTTTTTAATGCCAATTGTAGCTTCTATGGGCGGCAATGCAGGCATGCAAACACTTGCTGTCACAATAAGAGCCATCGCAACTAAAGAACTATCTAGCAGCAATATAAATAAAATTGTGGGTAAAGAATTTTTAATAGGTGTTTTAAACGGAATAATTTTTGCAATTATAACAGGAATTATTGTTCAACTATGGTTTAAACAATTTGATCTTTCAATTATTATAGCAGCATCCATGGTTTTAAACATGATTGTCGCGGGTCTATTTGGAATTTTAATTCCAGTAACTCTAAAAAAAATGAATATTGATCCAGCATTAGCTTCTAGTGTATTTGTAACAACCGTGACAGATGTGATTGGTTTTTTATCGTTCTTAGGAATAGGTTCTTTAGTTTTTTTATAGATTGTCAATTAACCTTATATTATTGATATAGTAAGCAATAAATATATTAAAATTTTCATTCATATTTTTAGGAACTGTTAATGTCTTCATATTTAAACATTTTAAGTAATCAATTTTTTTTACTCCCAATTTTTTAATTAAATTAATAAGACTTAATTTTTCATTATTTATAATTTTTACTAATATTTTTTTTTTATTTTTTCTTAAAAACTTATATATTTGCGCTGCTATTTTTATTTGTTTTTTATCAAGTTTAATGTTTCTAGAAGACAATGCAATTCCGTTTTTTGATCGTATAGTTGGACAGCTAACTACTTTAGTTTTAATTTTATTTTTCATAATGTGATATTTAATTAATCTTAATTGTTGAAAATCTTTTTGACCTAGATAAATCATTTTAGGTTTGATAATTTCTAAAAATCTATTAACTACATTAATAACACCTTTAAAATGCTTGGGTCTAAATTTTCCACACAGTTCATTCGAAAATTTGTCCAAATAAATTGGTGTTCTTATTCTATGCGTGTAGATATCTTTCTTATTGGGTATATAAAGGTATTGAATTTTAGTTTTTTTTAGAAGCTTAATATCTTTGACTAAACTTCGTGGGTATTTTTTGAAATCTACAGCAGAATTAAATTGTTTAGGATTGACATATATTGACACTAAAACATTCTTTGATTCTTTTGCAGCTTTTTTTATTAAACTTATATGACCCTCATGTATAGATCCCATTGTTGGAACAAAAGATATATCTTTTTTTTTTGATATTTCTTTAATTAAATTGATTTTGTTTTTAAATATTTTCATTTGTAATAATTGTATTTTAAAAGTAAAAGAAACGTATGTTAAGACATGCAATAATACCATTAGCTGGGCAGGGCACAAGACTTTTGCCTTTATCTAGCATTTCACCCAAAGAACTTCTGCCGATAAATGGAAAATCTAATTTAGAGTACATACTTGATGAGTGTATAGAGGCAGGTATCAAAGAATTCATATTTATTATATCAAAAAAAAAAGAAAGTATAAAAAAATACTTTTTTAATGATCAATTTTATAAATCTATTTTAGTTAAAAAAAAAGATAAAAGAATTCTTCAAGTTTACAAAAATCTTAAAAAATATCAAAAAATGATAAAATTTGTTTATCAGAATGAGCCCAGAGGAACCGGAGATGCAATTCTTAAATGTAAAAAATATATTAAATCATCACACTTTCTAATGCTTTTTCCTGACGATCTTATTATTAAAAAAAACTGTTCTAAAGAAATGATTTCATTACATAAAAAAACTAAAGGCTCTATAATAGCAACTAAAACCGTTAAAAAAGAAAATATATCTAGGTATGGTGTTCTCTCTTTTGTAAAAAAAAAAAAAAATTATTTTCAAATTAAAGATGTTATTGAAAAACCTTCTATAATAGATGCACCTTCAAATCATGCAATTATCGGTCGTTACATCTTACCAAAAACAATAATGCATAAGTTAAAATTTTTGAAGCCAGGTAAAGGCGGTGAAATACATATAACTGATGCTATAAAACAGTTGATACAAGAAGGTGAAATTTTTTATGGAAGTATATTTAAGGGCAAATATTTAGATTGCGGGACTTTAAGTGGTTATATTAAATCAGGTATTGAAATTTCAAGGGAGTTAAAAAAATGAAACTTTGCATGATAGGCACGGGTTATGTTGGACTTGTAAGTGGGGCATGTTTTGCTGATATAGGACACACTGTGTATTGCGTTGACAAAGACAAAAGTAAAATAGAAAAACTGAATTCAGGCAAATCACCAATATACGAACCCGGCTTGAATGAATTAATTAAGGTTAACCATAAAGCTAAAAGACTTTTTTTTACCACTAGTCTTTCAGATGGACTAAACAATTCTGATATTATTTTTATATGTGTTGGCACACCTAATAAAAAAAACTCTTTATCAGTAGACTTAAGCTATGTTCTTAATGCAGCTAAAGAAATTTTAAAAAATTCAAAAACAAAAAAAATTATAATAACAAAATCTACAGTTCCAGTTGGCACAGGTGATTCAATAGAAAAAATTCTTAAAAATAAAAAAAAATTTATAGTTGCCTCAAATCCTGAGTTTTTAAGAGAAGGAGAGGCTATTAGAGATTTTAGATATCCCGACAGAATAGTTATTGGTTCTAATACACCTAGCTTGTTTGCGATAATGAAAAAACTATATTTACCTTTAATCAACAAGGGTGCTAAGTTTTTTACTACCAATAGAAGAGGTGCAGAGTTAATTAAATATGCTTCCAATGCTTTTCTTGCTACAAAAATTACTTTTATAAATGAAATTGCTAACCTTTGTGAAAAAACAGGAATTAATGTTGAAGATGTTTCTTTAGGGATGGGTAGTGATTTGAGAATAGGAAGTCGTTTCCTAAGAGCTGGGCCAGCCTATGGTGGCTCTTGTTTTCCAAAAGATACCAAGGGATTAATTTCGATAGCTAATAAGGCGAATATTGATCTTTTACTTGTTAAATCTGTAGTTAAATCGAATGAAAAAAGAAAAAAGTTAATTTTAAATAGGGTACATAGTATTCTTGGCAAAAATATTAAAAATAAAAAAATAACATTTTTGGGCGTAACCTTTAAACCTAACACAGATGATATGAGAGATTCCGTTAGTCTACTTATGCTCCCATATTTACACAAGATAGGTGCAAAAATTTCTTATTATGACCCGACGGGAGATAAAAAAAATTTTCATAAATTAAAAAATTGTAATTTTTATTCTGAAATTCAACTTGCTTGTAAAAATGCCGATCTTATAATTTTACACACAGAGTGGGATGAATTTAAATCTCTTGATTTTAACAAGTTAGTTAAAAACAAAAAATTTATATTGTACGACTTAAGAAATCTTTATAGCTCAATTGAGATGAAGAAAAATAAAATAAAATATTTCTCAATTGGAAGACCTAACATTAGTTAACTTCAAATATAGCATCAACTTCAACAGCTACACCTAACGGAAGACTGTTTGTACTTACTGCTGCTCTAGTGTGCATACCAATATCTCCAAATATAGAAGATATTAGTTCAGATGCTCCATTAATTACTTTAGGTTGTTCTGTGAAAGTACTTATTGAATTGACGTAGCCAGTTAACTTAACACAGCTTTTTATTCTTGATAAATCGTTATTGCAGGAGGATTTAGCATGAGCAATAATACTTAATGCACATCTTTTTGCTGCAGCATAACCTTGCTCAGTCGTTAAATCCTCTCCAAGTTTACCTTTAATCAAAACCCCTTTTTCATCTATCGATACTTGGCCCGATATGAATAATAAATTTCCAACTATTTTTGAAGCCAAGTATGCTCCAACTGGTCCTTTTGGTTCTGGTAATGTTATATTTAACTTTTTAATATTATCTTCAGCTTTCATTGGTTTTTATTTTTTTCAAAATTGTCTTTTAATTTATTATTTACTCCTGTAAATATTCCATCAGGATTATTAAATAATTTTATACATTTAGGTTTTAATTTCGAAAGAACACTTTTACACTCATTATTATTAGTTTTTTCTGTAGCTATAGTAGCTGTCACAAAAAAAATTGACATAATTAATATTATTTTTTTCATATTCATTTTCCTTTTTTTTTTAATATTGAATGTTCTATCCTTTTTTTTATTAATATTAAAGCTTCATCCATTGTTATTTTACCTGGATCATGTTTCTCTGGTATTTTAGCGTTCAAAGATTTGTACTTTATGTATGGGCCAAATCGACCTTTCATAATTCTAATAGGTTTTTTATCTTCAGGGTGCACTCCTAAAACTTTTATTATTAACGAAGACTTTTTCCCAGTTTTTGCTTCGGTAATTAAGGTAATCGCTCTATTTATTCCTATGGAAAATATTTCTTCTACATTTTTAATTCTAGCTGATTTATTTTCACAATTTAAATAAGGTCCAAATTTTCCTGAATTAAGAATTATGTCTTTACCATTTGTTGGATCTTGGCCCAACACTTTAGGTAGCGAGCATAAAAATTTAGCCTGATTTAAATCAATATTATCTATATTTACACCTTTTGGTATAGAAATATTTCTAATATTACTTTTTTTTTTTTCTTTTTTCATTTCCCTTTTTTTATGTGATTCTTCTACAGGATTTGGTTCTTTTTCATACTGTAGGTAAGGACCAAATCTTCCATTTTTTAAATAGATTTCTTTACCAAGCTCGTTTAATCCAATTATTTTTGGTTCTGTTAAGTTATTTTGCGGACCATTCTTTGTTTTTGATAGAGGTCTGGTAAATTTACATTCGGGATAATTTGAACATCCAATAAAAGGTCCTCCTTTGAAACTGTTTTTTAAACTCAATATACCTGTGCTACACAGTTTACAATTACGATCTATTGTATTTTGTTCACTTCTTTCAAAGATTAAATCTCCAAGACTGTCATTTAGCAGATCCAAAACCTCACGTGTTTTTTTTTCTTTAACTGTATTTATATTTATAAAAAAATCTTTCCAAAAGTCCTCCAAAACTTTAACCCATTTAATTTTACCACTTGTAATTTCATCTAATTGATTTTCTAATTCTGCTGTAAAATTATAATCTACATATTTAGTAAATAGTTTCTCTAAAAAAGCTGATATTAATTTACCTCTATCTGTCGGATAAAACTTTTTATTAATCAGTTCTACATAGCCTCTTGTTGATAGTACTGAAATAATACTTGCGTAAGTTGATGGCCTTCCAATACCAAGCTCTTCCATTTTTTTTACTAAACCAGCTTCAGAATACCTAGGTGGTGGATCTGTATAATGCTGTTCAGTAATAAGTTTTAAAATTTTAACTTTATCACCTACGATGCACTCTGGTAAAATATTTGTAGCATCCTCATCAGTTTCTTTAATTTTATAAACTTTCAAGAATCCATCAAACTTAACAACAGAACCATTTGCTTTAAAATTAATAACTTCATCTTCTGATGAAATGAGAACACTATTTCTTTGGAATTCTGCGTGCTTCATTTGTGAGGATAGAGCTCTAGACCAGATTAAGTCATAAAGTTTAAACTGATCTGAGTTAATGTATTTTTTTACATCACTTGGTTTTTTTTTTATTTCAGTAGGTCTAATTGCTTCGTGTGCTTCTTGGGCATTTTTGGCTTTTTTACTTTCGTATGTGTTTGGGGTGTATGGCAGATATTTTTCACCAAAATTTTTTGTAATTAAATCACGAAATTCAGTAATAGCTTCTTTAGAAATTTGAGTGCCATCTGTTCTCATATAAGTAATTAGACCTGTAGTTTCGCCATCTATTTCTACCCCCTGATAAAGTCTTTGTGCAATCTGCATAGTTCTTGAAGCACTAAATCCTAAATTATTATAAGCAGTTTGTTGAAGTGTTGATGTAGTAAATGGTGCCAAAGGATTTCTCTTATGTACTATAGAGTTAATATCAATAATTTTAAAATTTGATTTGTTTATTAAGTTTACTGCTTTGTCTAGCTCAGCCTTGATTCTAAATGAAAACTTCTCAATTCTTTCTTTATTAAAAAGAGTCAATTTAGAAAAAATATTTTTATTATCTATAGTTATAAAATTTGAAGTTAAAGACCAATATTCTTCACTTTTAAATAGTTCAATTTGATGCTCTCTTTCAGCAATCAATTTTAAAGCCACAGACTGAACCCTACCTGCAGACTTTGATCCTGGAAGTTTAGTCCATAAAATAGGAGAAATATTAAAACCAACAAGGTAATCCAAAGCTCTACGCGCAAGATAAGCCTCAACTAACAGATTTTCAATTTGTCTAGGATTGGCGATCCCTTTAAGAATTGCATTTTTAGTAATTTCGTTAAAAACAACACGCTCCAAAATTTTGTCTTTAAGTATTTTTTTTTCAATCAAGTATTCCTTGATGTGCCAAGCAATTGCCTCCCCCTCACGATCGGGGTCAGTAGCTAATATAATTTTTTCAGATTTTTTTGCTGCTTCAGTAATTTCTTTTAAGTATTTTCTTGAAAAAGAGTCTGTTACCCATAACATTTTAAATTTATTATCAGGATCAACAGAACCATTTTTTGAGGGTAAA
>MDTF01010437.1_pt1 | contig 10604 bp, 9 predicted proteins | sample 811191 | NCBI WGS metagenome assembly MDTF01 (sample SAMN05326649, study PRJNA326480) | marine metagenome | isolation source: seawater | place: Southern Ocean | collected 2011
TAAATGAAAAAATAATTAAAAATGTTTTTTGATAAATCTATATTTTTAGCATTGAGTATTTTTATTTTATATTTAATTTTTTTTGCTTCTTCAAAGTTAGATTTTTTTGATTTACCTAATTATGACAAAATTATAAAAAAAAAAATACCTAATGCGGCTGGCCTAGGGTTGATATTTATAATTATTTTCTTGTTTTTATTTTATGAATTTAATTACAAAATATCTTTAACGTTAAGTTTAACAACCTTAGTAATAATGGCAGGTTTTGTGGATGATAGATTAAATTTAAACGTAAAGTATAAAATATTAATTCTTGCCGTACCAATAATTTTTTATGTAATGGAGGTTTCTACAATCAACTTTCTTGGCGAGCTCAATAATACGAAGTTAAATCTAGGCTCAATGAGTATAGGATTTAGTATATTATGTTTTTTTTTACTTATTAACGCATCAAACTATATGGATGGGGTTGATGGTTTACTTGCACTGGTAACTATTTTTATATTAATCTTCTTTATACTTCAAACAGATGGTAGTTACAAAAACTTATTTAATTCTATTATTATTTTTTTATTATCCTTTTTATTATTTAATTTTGGAATTTTACCAAAACAATTCCTGGGTGATTCTGGCAGCTTAGGACTTGGATTTTTGATTTCTTCATTCAGTATATATTTTACGCAAATAGAAAAAATGATACATCCAAGTATTATTGTATGGCCACTTGCATTTTTAGTTTTTGAATTTTTAACAATTAATATTATAAGAATTAAAAATAAGAAAAATATTTTTGAAAAAGATTTAAATTTTATATTTAATATTTTATTAAATAATTATAATTTAAAGATTACCTTAATTATTTGTTCAATAATCCAGGTTTTTTTTTCAATTTTTGGCCTCATCTTGAGTTATTATGAAAAATATGAGCTTTCATTAATATTTTTTTTCATCATGTTTTTTATTTATTTTTATGTGAGGATAAAAATGAAAAAAGTTTCCTAAAATAGAAAAATATCTTCAACTCCAACAAGGATTAGTATCAAAGAATTAATTCTTACATTGATTTTATTTATAAAATTAACTTTTATTAAAAAATTTTTTAACTTTTAATACATAGGCGTGATAAAAAATAGTGAAATATGAAAATTTGTTTATTATATTATTATTTGAAATTCCATCAGATCTTTTACGCCATTGATAGTAAATCTCTTTAATTACTGGAGAGTTTATGGCTAATGGTATTAATAAAGTTTCTAAACAGAAATTTTGATTATTATTTATGAATTTAAACTTTTTAAAATATTCAGTTTTATATAATCTATAGGCTACCGTAAAATCTGTTAATTTTTTTTCAAAAAATATTTTACACAATAATTGAAATAAATAAGTCAATATTGATGAAAAAAAACCATAATCTTTTATTAAGACATCGTTTTTTTTAAATCTTGATGCATTAATTATGTCAATACTGCTATCTTTTATAATATTCTTATACATCTCCTCTAGGTATTCAGGGTCAGTCTCTCCATCACCATCAATCCAGCAAAAATATTTAGTTTTTATAAATTGCACTGCAAATTTAATTGCACCACCCATTCCTGGAAATGCTTTTTCTTGTATTAATGTTTCGATTTTATGATTTTGTTTTTTTAATTGAGATTGTGTTTTTTTACATTCTTCTGATACAAATTCTGGTGAAATAATAAAAATTTTTTCAATAAAATAATCAAATTTTGTTAGAGTTTTAATAACATTTTCTAACGAGCGTGTTTCATCTACTGCAAGAACAATGACTGAAATTTTAACTAAAGACACTGCACCTTATAACTTGATCTAAATAACCTGATGATAATTCAAAAGCCTTTTGAATATCATTAAGTTCAAATTTATGGGTTTCATATTTTTTTAAATTTAAACCTTTGTCATAATAAAACTCTAAAACATTATGCATTTTAATATTTGATCTTCTTACATTTATTATTTCTATTTCCTTCAATCTAATCAAATGTGGATTGATGGGAATCAAATCGATTGAGGGTATCCCCACAATTACCATTTTTCCTGTGGAATTTAGTAATCTAGGTATTACGTCAAAAGTCCAATTATTTGTAACAGTATCAAAAATAATATCAAAAGAATTTTTATTATCTAGAAAATAGTTTTTGTCTTTCGCTAAAGTTATTTTAGTTTTTAATTTTTTTTTTGCAAACTGTAGCCTATAATCTAATTCATCTACTACAGTAACATTTTTTACGTTTCTAGCTTTTAATACTTCGGCTATTAGCAGGCCTATAGTTCCGCTTCCTAAAATCATTATCTTATTTTTTTTAGCATAATCTATTCTAGACTGACTCACTGAATACATGGCAATTCCTAGCGGCTCAAATATTTGCGCATATTCAAATGCTTTATTATCATTACAGACTGTTAATTGTGAAATATGTAAAGGAATAAACTCTCTAAATGTTCCTTCTTGTGAGCCACTACCGAGGTATCGTGAAGTAGGACAGAGGTTAACCTTATTAAGACATTTTATACATATATGCATATTTATATCTTTTAAATCTCCACAATCAGCAAGGTTTAATGGGTCTATGATTACTTTTGAATAATTTTTTAGTTTAGTATTATTACTGTCTACTATAACTCCAGAAGCTTCATGCCCCATACTTAAGGGCATTTTGGATTTAAAGCTTCCCAATCCACCATGTCTAAAATAATGCAGGTCTGATCCACAAACTCCTGTTTTAAAAATTTTGACCAAAACATAGTCCTTCGCTAATTTTTTTATATTTTCAAATTCTATTTCAAATTTTTTTGGTTTTATTAAAAAGGCTATTCTATTTTTCATAATTTATAATGTATTTAGTATTCTGCAAATTTTTTCAGCCTCTTGTAATTTAAGTTCTGGATAGTTAGGTGGGCAAAAATGTTCTTTAGCAAAATTCTCAGCATTTTTAAAGCTCAATTTATCAATTAAATTATTTTTAATAAAAATATTTTGTTTATGAATGGGCATTTCCCAAACTTTACCTGTTAAACTTATTCCGTTCTTATTTAATTTATTTTTAATTCTCACATAAGGTATAGAAGTTTTCACTATGCACTTATAATGACAAGATAACCCTTCTTTTTGTAGTAGTACTTCAAAATTTTCTTTAGATAATTCTGAATCATAAAGTTGCACTAAATTATTTCTTTTTTTAATTCTACTATCTACCCGGTCTAATTCTAGCATACCCAAACTTGAGTTAAATTCAGATATTTTATAATTCATGCCTATATTATTGAGAATTAAAGGGTTTGATGATCTTCCAAAATTTTTTAATGACTTCATTTTTTTGTATAAAGAATAATTATTAGTTACGATCATTCCACCCTCACCTGTTGTCATAACTTTAGTGGGGAAAAAACTAAAACAACCAATATCTCCAAAATTACCAGCGTTATAAAAATTTTTTGAAAAGTGAGCATGAGCAGCATCTTCAATTAAATATATTTTATTTTTTTTACAAAATTTTCTAATCCCAATTATTTCACTATGAATTATTCCACCAACATGAACCACACAAACAGCTTTCGTTTTTTTAGTGACCATTAATTTTATTTCATCAAAAGAAATTTCAGGTGTTCCATGTCTACTATCACAAAGTTTTATGATACCACCAGCTTTAATAATTGGTAAAACTGTTCCAAAAAAAGTATTAGTAGGAACAATAACCTCATAACCATTAATATTTATTGCTTCAAAAGAAATTTGTAAAGCAGCTGTTCCAGAACTTACGGCCAAAGCAAACTTTGAATTATTTTTTTTTGCAAAACTTTTTTCAAAATTTCTTGTTATAGATCCATCACTAATTGAATTAGAAGCTAGTATCTTGGTTATATTTTTTTGAAAATTTTTTACTAATTTTTTTTCAAAATTAAGTTTAAATATCGGTATTTTCATTAATGCTCTTTATATCCTTAATCCATGCTTTTAGTATCTTCAATTCAGATTTTGGTACAAAGTTATTCTTTATAAGCGCCTCATAACACAAAATTAAATTTTTAATTATGTTGTTAAATCCCTTATGCAATTTAAGGTCATCTAAAATATAGGCTAATTTATCGATCTTGATATAACTATCTGTTTCATGATAAAAATCATCTATTAGATCATGAGAATTTCTAATTTGTCTGACTGATGATGGGTGAAAGCTCAAATGGTTGTCACACTCCCAAAGTATTCTTTGGGCAACATAAGATCTATATATATCAGTAAGACGAAAAGAGCATGTTGAAGGCAAATACATGAGAGGGAAAACTGATCTGTGCCAAACAGTATTCTGACTATTAAATGGACAGTAAGAGTTTTTAGGAAGATAAAAGCTGTATTTTTTTTTTAAAAAATCTTTACTTGTAAAAATTAATCTAAAAATTGCATCAACATCTGGTTCACCATCTGCTAAATATTGTTGAATAGGAGAGGTAATTTCTTTCTTTTTTAAAAAAGAAATCTTTTTAATCTTATCTTTAATAAATCTTAAAGGAAAACCTCTTGGCCATATTTTTTGATTTGAATAATATCTATAAATATTGATAAATTTTTTTTTCTCAGTTTCAAAACATTTTATCTTTAATTTACTATCCTTATAAAAGCTTTTATATGGAAGGTTGTCATCATCGGTTTCATAAATAAACTCTGAATTATCTTGGTATGCAATCAAATATCCAAGGTTCTTTCTAGAGTAATGGTTATAACTTAGCTCTTTGTCAGATTTGAAGTTTAACTTCTTTTGTGCTTCAACTGAGAAATAATGTGCATTTTTTAGAGAAAAAACTTTTGGTGATTTCTTATCGCCAATAATTATTAACTTAAAATTATCTTTAATATTTCTTGCCATTGACTTTAAGCATCTATTTGGTTTTGCAATGGTTGTTATTACTATTGATTTCATCTACTTATTTCATTTGATTCATTTCAAAAGTAACCATTTCGCCTATCAACTGGTCAACTGTAGTTTTGGATTTCCATTTTAAAATTTTATTTGCTTTATTAGGATTACCCAACAAAGTTTCCACTTCTGTTGGTCTAAAATATTTTTTGTCACAAAAAATTATTTTTTCTCCTTTATGATTATATGCAACTTCATTAATTCCTTTTCCTGACCACCTGATTTTTATCTTTAAATTCTTACAGACTTTATTAATAAATTCTTTTACAGTTATTTGCTTACCAGTTGCAATGACAAAATCATCTGGTTTATTGTGCTGTAGAATCTTCCACATTGCTTCAACATAATCTTTAGCGTGACCCCAATCCCGTTTCGCTGATAAGTTTCCTAAAACTAACTGATTTTCTTTTCCAAGTTTAATTTTACATAGTCTTTCTACTATTTTTTTTGTTACAAAAGTTTCTCCTCTTAAGGGGCTTTCATGATTAAACAAAATTCCATTTGAAGCAAAAATATCATACGCTTGTCTATAATTTATTGTTATCCAGTGGGCATATAATTTTGCTACACCGTAAGGACTTCTCGGATAAAATGGAGTTTTTTCAGTTTGTGGTACTTCTTGAACCTTTCCAAACATCTCTGAAGTTCCTGCTTGATAAAATCTTGTTTTTTTTTCGAAACCAAGAGACCTTATTGCTTCCAAAATTCGTAGAGGGCCAAGAGCATCGGAGTTTGCCGTATATTCAGGCACCTCAAAGGATACTGCAACATGTGACTGGGCAGCTAGATTATAAATTTCATCAGGTTTTGTTTTTTGAACTATGTGCAAAATAGAAGAAGAGTCTGTGACATCCCCATGGTGTAAAATGAATGATCTATTTATTTTTGTTGGCTCTTCATACATATCATCAATTCTTTTGGTGTTAATTGAAGAGCTTCTTCTTTTGACTCCATGCACTTTATAGTTTTTTTTTAATAAGAACTTTGCAAGATAGGCTCCATCTTGACCAGTTATACCAAAAATTAAAGCAGTTTTTTTCATAATTTGTTTAGACTTAATTCATTTAATAAATATAGTCTAGATAATTATTTAATTATTAATTTCATAATACAAAATTTGAACAATAAATTCATTTTTTATTCTTTTTTTTAGTAAGTAAGTTTTTATAGTATTGAACTTATCATATTTAATTATTGTTAATTTCAATTTTTTTTTATAGATCATAAAAATATTATTTACAGTTTCAATTTCCTGTATATTGTCTCCCGCAATAAATGTCTTTATAATATAGATACATTTTTTATCATATTCATCTGAAAAAATTATTTGGTCGTTATTTAATATTATAGTTTTATCTTTATTTAAATAATATTGAAAATTTAGATTATGTGTAAAAACATACTTAATCAAACAAGATTGGTTGGTATCATTTATAATATTTAATACTCTTTTTATTGGTAGATTAATATTATTTTTTATAACATTTTCTTCTAAAATATTATTTTTATTACCTAATAAAATAGTAATCAAAAAAATAAATAAGAAGAAAAATTTTAAAAATCTATTGTTTAAATAAGATAAATTATAAAAGATAAAAAAATAAAATAAGTAATTCAAAATAATTGAATGTCTTGGTTTATGACCTAATTTTAATGAAAAAAGGAGTGTAAAAAAAGCTACTGAGAAAATAATAATTTTTTTGAAATAAAAAAGACTATTGGTAAATAACAAGTTATTTAAGTTTTGAAAAAATATTATCATTATCAAAAAAAAATAAAGTATAGAGATGTATTCAAAAGGAAGAAAACTATTTCCAAAAAAAATAGTGATAAATGGATAAACTAATGAATAATAGAGATCACCAAATTGACCCTGTGAACCCAAAAGGTGTTGAGTTAGAAAAAAATATAGTTGTGGTGAATTTAGTAAGAATAATAAAAGTACCTTTAGCCAATTTTTAATTACATAATTAGTGAAAATTTTGTGATTAGATAATATTAAAGATCCAAAAAAAACAATTGTTAAATAATTTATATGAAACATTGCTGACACAATCAACAGAATGACTGTAATATCTTTAAATTTAAGGTTTTTTTTGAAATAAAATATTCCGATAACTGCTAATGCGAGTGGAACCCAGAGAGAATACCACCTTAAAGAAGTGCACCATAATATAAATATTGGGTTGAAAATAATAGTTATTTTGTAAAAATTTTTTACGATTTTATCGTTTTTAATAAAATTTTGACTATATCTTAAAAATATGTTTATGCAGATAATTTGTATAGGCAATAAAACAAGGGGGGCATATTGATATGAGAATAAGTATTTTGCAAAATAAAGTGAAATATAACTAAGTGGCGGTGATACATCCCATGTATTTATGTAAAAATATAAATCTATAAAGCTTGTAAATTGATCAATAATTCGGATTGATCCAATTTCGTCATCATAAAAAGTTTTATTATGAAGCCTGAATAAAATTAGAATAACTAAAGCTATAAAGGAAATAATAGTGAATTTATCACATTTCTTGAGAAAATTTGTCACTGTTTATTCATTTTGTTTAAAATATGCAATGGAAGATGAGATAATAAAAAATAAAATTCCACCATAGTAACTCGAAAAAATACTACCAGATGGTAAAAAGGGTATTAAAATAAAAATATTGTAGCAAGCAAATAAAGATATTCCAGAGTTACCAAATTTTTTATAGGAAATAAAAATCTTTTTACACAAAAGATATATATAAAATAATAATGTTAAGAAACCAACTGTGCCTAATTCTGAAATTATTTCCATATAAACATTATGTGGATGCGTTGTGCAAGAATTATTAGATATCGAATTTTTCTTTGAATACTTTTCTTTTAAACAAACAACCCTGAAGTTTTTAATACCAACACCAAACACAGGATGATCACTAAAAATTTCTCCAGCAGCTATCCAGTGTGAAAACCAGGGGGAATCTAAAATAGTTTTACTTTTGAGATTGTCATAAGTTTGATCAAATTTAGTTATTTCTGTATTTCCAAAAAAAAATAATGATTCATAAATTCTTGTTTTGAATGATTGATTTTTATAAAATGATAAAGATATAGTAAATATAATTAGTGAAATAATTATTAATTTGTTTTTTAAACCTTTAATTAAAAATATGATAATAAAGAAACTAAGATATATAATTTTAAGTAAAGCTAACCGTTCACCTGAAATTACCACTGCCAAAAATACAATTAGAAAAAATGGTATAAATTTAATTAAATTAAATTTAAAAAAAAAATAAATAACACTAAATAAAAAAAAAGTTGATAAATAAGCACCAGCAATAAGCTCTTCATCAAAAAAACCTGCGTATCTATTTGGAAAAGACGGTTCAAAACCGAAAAAATCAAAACCAAAAAAATATTGAAAAATGATATCAGATGATAAAAAAATTAATAAAAAAAAGGATACTTGACCAATTAAATAAAAAAATTTTTTACTTCTCACAAATACTAAAAAAACTAGTGGTATCAAAAAAAATTTAAATGAAAAAATTGTTCTAGTTAAACTTAAAGAATTTTTATAATCAGAAAATATATATGAAATTAAAATAATTAAAAAAGGAAAGAAACAAATAAAAAAATACTTTTTATAAAGAATTCTGTTATCAATTAACCGTAATGAATAGATAAATAAAACACCAATAATTAAATAAAAAAGGTTGACAGCAAAAGAACCTATAATTGCAAATATTGGAAATGTTATCAAAAATTTCTCAAAATAATTTAACTCAGAAAAGTTTGCTTTTGTTTTTTCTAAATAATCATTAATCATATAATTTTATAAATTATTTATATTTTATCAGGAAGATAAATAACTTTTACTGTAAATATTCCTTTTTGGATCTTCCATCAACAATTATATGTTCAAAATTTTTTGAAAAAACTATTTTTTTAACCCAAAATAAGATTTATTCTTTTTTTATCACGTATAGAGCCAATTAAAGAAATTAATGATTTTATATTAAAAGATTTTTTATCTTAGTAATTGTATAATTTTTGAAATTGGTTTCATAATTACAATATAAAACAAAAAATTATATCCATTTTTTTTCCATGCTAAGACAGATTCTAAATTTGATAAAAAGATGCTCCAAAGATTTTTTGAACTTAGGCCTCCATGGTTCATTTTAACAAACGTATTTTTTATATATTTTGCACTAACCTTCTTGTTAACAAAATACCTGATCATTAACTCATAATCTGCAGCTATATTAAAATTTGTATCAAAATTACCATTTTTCTCGAAGATTTTTCTTTTTATAAATAAAGATGGATGAGGTGGATGCCATCCAATAAAGAATTTATTTACTGAAAAATCTCCAGAGATCCATTTTCTAAAAATCTTTTTATTTTTTATTATTTCTATATCTCCATAAAAAGAATCTATATTGGGAGAATCAATATTATTTTTTTTTACATTTTCTAAAACTTTGTTATCTTTAAAAATATCATCTGCATTTAAAAAAGTTATAAAATTACCTTTTGCATTTTTAATTCCTATATTCATTGCCTCGTACGGGTTATTATCTTTTGAAATTATTAAATTAATTTTTTTGTTTTTAAAATTTTTTATTATATTTGCACTTTTGTTGTCATCAAAGTGACACACTACGATATGTTCATAATTTTTAAAAGTTTGATTCATCACAGATTTAATAGTTCTCAGAATAGTTTTCTCTGCAAATTTAACTGCTGTAACTATAGAGAAATCAACCATGACTTTTTAAAAAGTCATTATAAGCAATCTTTAAACCTTTTTCAAAATCAGTTATATAATAATTATTCTTTAAAAATTTTTTTGTTATTGTAATATCAAGCAATTTTCTAGGTGTTCCCTCTTTCATATTTTTTTGTAGTTTTATGTCTCCATTAAAACCTACTATTTTTTTTATTGTTTTTGACAAAGCGTTAATTGATAATTCTTGACTTGACCCTATATTAAGAAATTCTATATTATTTTGTTTCAACATTTGATTATATTCTTTTTTAGATTTCATGAGAATTTTAAGTGATATTTTAGCTACATCATCTGCAAACATGAATTCTCTTTTTGCCTTGCCACTTCCCCAAACATTAACAAATTTTTTGTTTAATTTTTTAGCAGTGTGAAATTTTAAGATTAATGCTGGAATCACGTGTGAATTATCAAAATGATATTTATCATTAATACCATATATATTTGTTGGCATAACTACTCTAAAATCAGTTTTGTATTGCTTATTATAATATGTACACATTTTTAAGCCAGCAATTTTAGCAATTGCGTAGGCCTCATTTGTTTTTTCAAGATAGCCATTAAGTAAATACTCTTCCTTCATTGGCTGCTTACAAAGCTTAGGATAAATACATGAGCTTCCTAGAAATAATAATTTTTTTACCTTATAAACATGACAAGCTTTAATTATGTTATGCTGTATTGCTAAATTTTTTTCGATAAAATCTGCACAATATTTGTCATTAGCATATATTCCGCCCGCTAATGCAGCAGCGTTTATTACAATATCAGGTTTATTTTTTTTAAAAAATATTTTAACATGATCTTGATTTTCTAAATTAATTTCTTTTCGACTGGCTGTTAAAATTTTATATTTTCTTTTTTGATCTAATAGCCTAATAAAA
>MDTF01005012.1_pt1 | contig 10602 bp, 10 predicted proteins | sample 811191 | NCBI WGS metagenome assembly MDTF01 (sample SAMN05326649, study PRJNA326480) | marine metagenome | isolation source: seawater | place: Southern Ocean | collected 2011
AAAATGTCAAAATCTGTGGGAAATGTAATAGCACCAGAAGATATTTTAAAAAAATATGGAGCAGATATTTTAAGAATATGGGTTGCGTCATCAAATTATGCAGAAGATTTAAGAATTGATTATTCCATTTTAGAACAACATGCAGATTCTTATAGAAAAATTAGAAATACATTTAGATATTTACTTGGAAACATAAATGATGATTTTAAGAAAATTGATATTGAAAAACTAGACCTAAATCAATTGCCAGAACTAGAACAATATATGCTTCACAGAGTTTATGATCTAAATAAAAATTATAAAAATTATTTTAAGTCATATGACTTTCATAATCTTTATAAAGAATTGTTAAATTTTTGTACAGTAGACTTATCGGCATTTTATTTTGATATTAGAAAAGATGCTTTGTATTGTGATTCAAAAAATTCAGAAAGAAGAAAAAGTAGTATAATTATATTAAATGTGATCTTAGAATCTTTAATTAAATGGTTTGCGCCAATACTTTCATTTACAACGGAAGAAATTTTTACACTAATAAACAAAGATAAAAAAAGTATACATTTAGAAAAATTTATAGAATTTCCGAAATCATTCGAAAATGAAGAGTTAAATAAAAAATGGATAGAGTTAAAAAAAATTAGGGACATTTGCAACATTAGTATTGAAGCTAAAAGAGCGAATAAAGAAATAGGATCAAGTTTAGAAGCAAACTTAACTATTAATTTAAATAAAAACTTACATGAAATTTCTAATAATATTGATTTTTCAGAACTATGTATCACATCATCTGCAGTAGTGGAGCAATCAACTTCAGATGACGTAATAGTTAAAACAGTCAAAGCAGAAGGAAGCAAATGCCCAGTTTGTTGGAAAATTAATAAAAAGGGATGTGAGAGACATCTTGCTTAGATCAAATTTAAATATTTAAAGTGAATTTTAAAAAAATATTATTAAACTCATTAATTATCTCAGCTATTTTTTTAGCAGATAGAATTTCAAAAATTTATGTTATTAAATTATCTGAGCTAGAAATAGCAGTTGATGCTTATTTAACACCTTTCTTGAATTTTTACTTAATTTGGAACAAGGGAGTAGCATTTGGGTTGTTATCATTTAATGAAATTTTTATTTACAATATAGTCACCACACTAATAATGATTATAAGTATCATCGTTCTAATAATGACCATAAAAAATGAGGGATTTAAAAGATTATGCTTAGTGTTTGTTTTTGGAGGATCTATAGGGAATCTTTTTGATAGAATATATTACTCAGCAGTACCAGACTTTATTGATTTTCATATAAAGGATTTCCATTGGTTCATTTTTAATGTAGCAGACATATTTATAACATTAGGTATAATATGCCTTATTTTAGATGAAGTATTTAATAATAATAAAAAAAATGAAAAAATTAATTAAAAGTACATCCTGTTTATTTATATTTTTATTAGCACTTAGTGGCTGTCAAAGTGTTAAAGATGGTTTGACTGGGAAAAAACAAAATAATTCAGATGAATTTTTAGTGCAAAAAAAAAATCCTCTAACTTTACCACCAGAATTTGGAAAGTTACCAAAACCAAAAAATTTAAATAAAGACAGTGAGAATAATGAAAGTGAAATTGATTTAAATAAAATTTTGATGAAAGACCCATCAACAGTAAAAACAGTAGCCATCGAAGAAACATCGAATGGATCGCTAGAAAAAAGTATACTAAAAAAAATTAAAAATAATTGATGTTAACAAAAAATATCAATTTTAAAAATTTCAAAGTAAAAAAAAGCAGTAATAAAATTAAAAAAGATTTAAATATTATTTTAAAAAAAAAGAATTCAATATTAAATTCTTTGAGCTCAAGTTATAGAAATAGCTATAGTAAAAAAACTATTTTAAAATTTAAAAAATATTCCCACATAAAAATAATTGGAATAGGAGGATCAATTATAGGGACGAAAGCAATCTACCAATTTTTGAAAAATAAAATAAAAAAAAATTTTTATTTTAATGATGATCTTCAGCCAGAAATAAAAATTGAAAAAAAAAAATATTAAATATTTAAATTTAATAGTATCTAAATCTGGAAATACTCTAGAGACAATTTCTAATTCGAATATAATCATTAAAAAAAAAGATAAAAATATTTTTATTACAGAGAATAGAAAGAGTTATCTATATTTATTAGCTGAAAAATTAAAAGCAGAAATTATTCATCAAAATAATTTTATTGGTGGCAGATATTCTGTTCTCTCAGAGGTGGGGATGTTGCCTGCCGAACTTATGGGTTTAAATTCAGCTAAATTTAAGCAGTTAAATAATCTTATTAAAAATAAAAAGTTTATTAATGCACTGATAACAAATGTAAATAATACACTTTTTTTTTTAAAACAAAAAAAATTTAATTCAATTATACTTAACTATGATGAGAGTTCAGAGAACTTATTTAAATGGTATCAACAATTAATTGCTGAAAGCTTAGGCAAAAAGGGAAAGGGAATTTTACCCATCATATCTTCTATGCCAAAAGATAATCATAGCGTTATGCAATTTTATTTAGATGGACCTAAAAATAATTTTTTTACTTTTTTTCATGTAAAAGACAAAAATTCGAGTAAAATTAATAATAATATATTACTTTCTTCTCATAAATATTTACAAAATAAAAATTTAAGTGAAATAATTTTATCACAAAAAATGGCCACAGAAAAAGTTTTTGTAAATAAAAATATTCCTTTTAGAAGTTTTGAAATAATTAATAAAAATGAATCTACATTAGGTGAATTATTTTGTTTTTTTATTTTAGAAACAATTTTAATTGGAAGGGCATTAAAGATTAACCCGTACGACCAACCTTCAGTAGAGTTAATAAAAAAAGAAACAAAAAAAATATTAATTTAAGCATGCCCACCAAAAATTACCTTTGATATGCCATATGTTTTTTCTTCAATGATCTTAAATTTAACTGGAAATGTGTCCTTTTCTTTCTTGTGTCTGTGAATAATAATTATCCCATTCTGATTCAATATTTTGGTTTCAATAATATTAGTGATTAATTTTGATAAGTTCTTTTCTTTATAGGGGGGGTCCATAAAAACTATATCAAACTTATTTCTAAAATTATTAAAGTTTAATTGATCCAATATATCATGTTCTATAATCAAAGTATTTTTTTGGTAATTAAGGTTAGAAATGTTTTTTTTTAAAACTGGCAAGACATTTTTATAATTTTCTACAAAAGTTAAACTTGCAGTTCCTCTAGAAAGACACTCAAGTCCAAAAGATCCAACTCCTGAAAATAAATCTAAAATATTCGAGCCTTCCAATTTTATATTAAATTTATTAGAGTGAAGAATGACATTGAATATTGATTCCTTTGTTAAATCCTTAAGAGGTCTAGTACTAAGATCTTTTGGTGCAAGAATTTTTTTTCCTTTCGATTTTCCAGATATTATTCTCATTTATCTATCACTTTATATCCAATGTCTTTTCTGTAAAACCCACCTCTCCAATCAAGAGAATTAATATTTTCCATTACTCTAGTCCTAGCTGTCAAAAAATTTTCCGATAAACAAACAAAGTTTAAAACTCTTCCACTTGTAGCATAAATTTTTTCTCCAATTATATTTGTACCTGCGTGATAACAATATTCATTTTTATTTAAATTTATTTTGTCAAGATTTTTTATTAATACATTTTTTTTAAACCCATCTGGGTATCCTTTGGAACATAAAACGACACACAGACTTTTTTTATTATGCCAATTTATTTCAGTCTCATTAAGTTTTTCATTACAACAAGATAAAAGTATCTCTAATAAATTTGACTTTAGTTTGGGTAATATGGTTTGGCATTCTGGGTCTCCCATACGAACATTATACTCAATCAAGTATGGTTCATTTTTTATAATCATTAATCCTGCATATAGAAAGCCTTTATAGTTTGTTCCTATTTCTTTCAGACCTTTTATCGTTGGTTCAATTATTTTTGATATAATCTTTTTATCTAATTCTTCATTAATTAATCTTGAAGGAGAGTAAGCGCCCATTCCACCAGTATTTTTTCCTTTATCGCCCTCTAATACTCTTTTATGATCTTGAGCTGTGCCAAATTTTTTTATTGTTTTACCATCAGTAATAATAAAATAGCTCATTTCTTCGCCTTTAAGAAATTCCTCAATAAGTAAATTTTTTGCAGTACCAAACTTCCCTTCAAATATTTCCTTTATTGCTAGTTCTGCATCTTGAATTTCTTCGCATATATAAACGCCTTTTCCTGAAGCTAAACCATCTGCTTTTATGACTAGAGGATATTTAGTTTTTTTTACAAATCGTGTAGCACTATCAATACTTTGAAAAATACCAAATTTGGCAGTGGGTATATTATACTTCTCACAGAGATTTTTTGTAAAAATTTTAGAACCCTCGAGTTGTGAAGCAATTTTACTAGGCCCAAAAACCTTTATGTTGTGTTCCGCCAAGAAGTCAACAATACCATCTACTAGAGGCTTTTCTGGACCAACTACAATTAAATCGATTTTATTTAATATTATAAAGTCTTTTAAGACACTAAATTTATCTAGGTTTATTGAAATATTTTTTGCAATTTTTGCAGTACCAGCATTTCCAGGAAAACAATAAATTTGCTCCACTTTTTCAACATTAAATAACACATGACAGATGGCATGTTCACGACCACCACTTCCTATTATCCCTACTTTCATGTATTAACATATAAACTAAAAATGAATAAAAAATTAGCTAAAATAAAATATTTACCAAATAATTTTGAAATTATAGAGGAAGGGGATCATGTGATTTGTGCAGTTTCAGGTAAAATTATCAATTTAGGTGTCCTCAATTATTGGAATGTGGATTTACAAGAGGCGTATTATTCGTACGTAGAGGCAGCTATAAAAAGAGAAAGAGAATAAAACTTAGGATTATTTCCAGCGATTGTGTGACCAAATCCATTGATCAGGATTTTTTAAAATTAAATTTTCAAGCAAGTTGTTTAAGTCTAAAGTAATTGATTCTACTGTTTCTTTGTTTGAATATACCAAGGGGTCATAAATAGTTATCTTAAAATTCTCATCGTGTGATCTTTCAATGTAAATAGGAACCACCTTGCATTTAAATTTTTTTACAAATTGTGCAGGAATCGTTGTTGTAAAACATTTATTATTAAAAAAATTAGATTTAATACCTTGTGAAACTCTCTGATCAATCATTAAAGCAATAGATGTTTTTTTTTTAAAAAATAAAAGTAATTTTTTAGTACCAGACAATCCCTTTTCAATTTGATTTTTACAAATATATTTTTTTCTAATTCTTTCCATTATAAAATTTAAAAATTTGTTGTTAAGTGGTCTATAGATGGTTGCTAAATTAATACCAGTTTTTTCAATATGCATAGCCATCAATTCAAAATTATTAAAATGACCAGAAATAAATATTACAGGTTCATTATTTTTTTTTATTTTATCTAGAATATCTTGCCCTATAATTTTAATTTTACTATTAAATTTAGGTCCTCTAAAATCTTTAATAAAAACATATTCAGCAAGTATTTTTCCATAATTACTCCACATTTTTTTTGAAATAATCTTAATGTCATTTGAATTTAAATTTGGAAATGCTTTCAGTATATTTGAATTTACCAGATTCTTAGATCTAAATAATGGTCCAAAAAATGAAGTAAATTTACTGGAAATGTATAATGCATATTTTAAACCTAAAATTTTAAATATCAAAAAAAGGGTTATTATAATTAAAAATTGAATAAAATATTTTATTAATTTCATATATTTAATTTTAAATAATTTATTAACTTTTCCTCATTTTTAATATCAAGTTCTATTTTTAAAAATTGGATATCATTATTTGTATCTGAAGCAATTTTAATATAATCTTTTTCAGTAGTTAATATTTTTGAGTTGAGTTGTTTTGCTTCTGATATTATGTGATTAATATCTTTTTGAGTATAATTGTAATGATCAGGGAAAATAATTTCTTTAATTATATTAAATTTGTTTTTAACCAATATTTCTTTAAAACTTTCTGGGTTACCAATTCCTGAAAAAATTAAATATTTATCATTAAAATTAAATTGATTTAAATTAACAGCCCTATAGTGAGATTCAAAAATTTTAATATTTGTATTATACTTTTTAATTAATATTTTAAGATCAGAATTATCTCTTTCATTGCCATTGAGAAATACAGCATCATATTTTGAGATGCTATTTATTTTCTCTCTTAATGGTCCTGCCGGAATTAAAAGGCCATTACCAATCCATTTTATATTGTTAAAGCATACAAATTTAAGATCATAATCTATTGATTTGTCTTGAAGCCCATCATCAAAAAGAACTACATCTACATCATTTTGTATTACTTTACTGAGAGCATCTATTCTTTTTTTTTCACAATAAAATTGTGTTTTTTGTGCTAGCATTTGTTGTTCATCATGATGACTCCTATAAAATTTTTTTATAGTAGCTGATTTAAATCCTAGATCATTTAAAAGTTGATAAATTTTTATTGTTAAGGGCGTCTTAGCAGTACCACCAACATATATGTTTCCTATACAAATTTTTTTAATTTTTTGTGAAACCTTTTTATTTTTTTTAAAATTCAAGAAAAAATTATTTATGATTATGGGTAAGGTTAATGGTATTAAAAAATATGATAAAATATTAGGCCGTTTATAATCCCAGAATTTAGGTTTTGTAAATTTTATCATTTATGAATATAAAAATTTATCTCATTTAGAGTAGAGATCAAAATTTTATTACCAAGATTTTTAATTTTAGATTCCAACTTTTTAGAATTATTTTTTTTGTTAAGTAATCGATCAACTTGGTGACTTAGTTGATAAGTATTGATAATTTTATCTGAAACGTTATGAGCCTGTAAAAGAGCATAAACTTCTTTAAAATTCCAAATATTTGGACCATGCAAAATTTGACAACCATATCTTGCCGCCTCTAGTGGATTTTGTCCACCGTGCTTAATGATTGATCCACCTAAAAAAACAGTTTTACACACTTTAAAAAAAGACTTTGTCTGCCCAAACGAATTTACTAAATATATATCTGTTTTGTCATCAATCTTTTTCATAGAATCATGCTTATGAATTTTTAAACCTAATTTTTTTATTTTATGTGTGATTTCTTCAGTTCGGTGAATATGTCTTGGTATTATAATTGTTAATAAGTTCTTATAGCTAACTTTAAGTTTTTGGTGAACTTTTGCACAAATCAATTCCTCAACATCATGAGTACTTGAGGCACACCATATTTTTTTAGATAAAAAAAATTTTTTTACATTAACATCTAATTCATTTGTATTCTTTTCACTTTGTGCAAACTTTAAATTACCAATATATTTTATTTTTTTTGCCCCAAGAGACTTAAGGTAATTTTTAGATTTAAGACTTGAAGATAAACAAATGTCAAACATTTGGAAAAGAGCTTTTGAATTTTTGGTAAATATTTTCCATCTTTTAAATGATTTGTCAGTAATTCTTGCATTTAGTAATAGTAATGAAATATTTTTTTTTTTAATATTTGTAAGCATATTAGGCCAAATTTCCGAATCTATAAATATTGCTACAGATGGCTTCCAATGATTTAAAAATTTTTTGGTAAGATAGTTAGTATCAATTGGGAAAAATTGATGAACAGTTTTTTTTAATTTGAGGTTCGATAAAATTTTTGATGAACTCAACGTATTTGATGTAATTAAGATTTTTTTTATTTTTTTATCATTTTCTAATTTTTCTATTAAAGGAACTATGCTTAATATCTCACCAACACTAGCACCATGAAACCATATTAGTTTTCCATTATCTCCTCTTTTTTTATAAAACCCTATTTTTTCCGCAAACCTGAATCGATCTTCTTTTTTTTTAAGTAGCCGTACTAAAATAATTATTGGAGAACAAAATAGAATAAGATTTGTTAATATTCTGTATACAATAATCATTAAACTTTTTTGATTTGCTTTTCATAAAAGTTTTTATAGACAGATGAGTTCATCATTAATTTTTCATGATTTCCCTCCCCAACAATATTTCCAGAATCTATAACATAAATATTATCTGAATTTAAAATTGTTGATAACCTATGGGCAATTACAATTGTAGTTCTGTTTTTAGTTAAAAGATTTATGGCCTCCTGAATTTTATTTTCAGTCTCAGCATCAAGTGAGGATGTTGCTTCATCCAAGAGAATTATTTGACTTTTTTTTAACATTGCTCTTGCTATTGACAGTCTCTGTTTTTCACCACCAGATAATCTTGTTCCATTTTCACCAATAATTGTTTCATATTTATTAGGTAATTTTTCTATAAATTCGCTTGCATAAGAATTTTTTGCCGCTTCTTCAATTTCTTTTTGTGTTGCGTTTACATTTGCATAAATAATATTATTTCTAATAGTATCGTCAAATAAAGTTGTATCTTGACTAACTAGAGAAATATTTTTTCTTAAAGAATTTAAAGTACACTTATAAATTGATTGATCATCAATCTGTATATCTCCTGATAAAGCATCATAAAATCTTGGAATTAAACTTAAAATTGTAGATTTTCCCGCTCCACTATGACCAACAATCGAAGTCATTTTTCCACCCATCATTTTTAAATTAACAGTTTCTAGAACATTTTTTTTATTTTCTTTTTTGTAATTAAAAGAAACATTGTTAAATTGAATATTGCCATTACTTATTTGTAATTCAGTATCACTTTGGCTTGCAATTAGTTTTGACTTTTCGTCTATAACTGGCAATATTCGTGACGCAGCTGCAAGACCTTGACTAACAGTTATATTTAAAGTCGCAAGTGTTCTCACAGGCTGATAGGCCAACATCATTGCTGCTAGGAATGAAAAAAAGTTATTAACACCTATTTCATTTTTTAAAACTAGTTTCCCAGAATAAAAAATGATTATTGCAATCATAATTCCTGTCAGAGTTTCCATTATTGGAGAGGACCTTACATAAACAGTGGCAATTTTTTTAGATTTTTCTTTTACATCATCTATAAACTTGTCAGCTCTTTCACTTTCATACTTCTCTTTTTGAAATATCTTAATAAGTCTATGGTTTTTAAATATTTCTATTAAATAGGTATTAAGTATTCCTGCTTTTAGCATTTGTTCTGTTGCAACTTTTCCTATTCTTTTTCCAAGAGATTTAGCTGCAAGCGAAGCTAAGGGGATCATTATGATGGCAATTAAAGAAAGCTTCCAGTTTTGAAAAAACATAACTGTAAGAAGACCCATTAAAGTTAAACTATCTTTAAATAAATTTAGAAGTGCATTACTCATTAAATTAGTTATGTGCCCAACATCATTAATTAAGTGGTTTATAAATTTTCCAGTGTGTTTACCATCGATCAATTCAGTGTCAGCAGAAATTAGATTATCCAACATATCGCACTGCAAATCTTTTCTTACTTCTTCTGAAACATCTATCATTAAAATTTTTGCAAAGTATAAAGATAAACCTTTTATTGCAAAGGCAACAATAATAAAAAATGGAATAAGCAATATTAATGTTTGATCTTTTTCAACAAATATCTTTTTAATTACCGGATCTAAAAGATAAGCGATGGATGAAGTACTTGCAGCAACCAATAGAGCAAAAAATAGAGACAATGATATTTTTCTTATGTGCTTTTTTGTGTATTCCAAAAAAAGTCTTTTTAAGATATCTGTTTTTTTCATAAGAGTTTTAAGCTTTTCCAATTAGAATATTGAATAAAATAATTGCACCAAGTAGGTTGTTAGTTTTAAAAATTTTCAAACTATTTTTAGGATCTTTAAAATCAAAATTATAAATTTGGTATAAAAATAAGTGTAAAATTGGAATAGATAAAAAAAGATAAAACATTGAGTTAAATTTCATAATAAACCCTACTGTAATTAAAGAAGTTGTAAAGATTGAGTAACATATTATCAAAAATAATTTTGGATTTTTTTTAAATTTTATTGATGTTGATTTCACTCCTATTATTTCATCATCTATAATATCTTGATATCCATATATTGTGTCGAAACCTAGTGTCCAAAATATGGCTCCTATATAAAGTATTATTGGTACCAATGCTATTTGATTTGTAATGCAAACCCACCCAAGAATTAAGCCATAATTAAAAGTAATACCTAAAAATAATTGAGGCCAGTACGTATATCTTTTCATTAAAGGATAGCTAAATGCTAAAGGCATAGAGCCTAAAGCTAAAATAATAATAAAATTATTAAAATTTAACAAAACTAATAAGGCAAAAAAACATAAAAAAAATACGTAGATAAATCCTAGCTTTATAGACACCTTACCGGATGCTATGGGTCTACTCTTTGTCCTTGAAACTTTTTTATCAAATTCTTTGTCTAAAATATCATTTACTATACAGCCAGCTGAGCGCATTAAAACTGAACCCAAAAAAAACAAAGTAAGATAAAAAAAATAGTTATTAAGATTATTTGAAAGGTCATATGCAAGTGTTAATCCCCATGCACAAGGCCAAAATAAAAGCATAAAACCAATTGGTTTTTTTAATCTTGTTAATTCAATAAAGAGATTTAATTGTTTCATAATAATT
>MDTF01009655.1_pt1 | contig 10598 bp, 7 predicted proteins | sample 811191 | NCBI WGS metagenome assembly MDTF01 (sample SAMN05326649, study PRJNA326480) | marine metagenome | isolation source: seawater | place: Southern Ocean | collected 2011
ACTGCGCGTTACTTGCGCAGTATGGAGCAAGAATTAAAGACCCACAGTGTTGGGGCAGATTTACATTTAATGCAGTCGTCAGGTGGCGCAGCCACGATTCAGGCAGCTGAAGCCCGGCCCGTGAATTTGTTAATGTCAGGCCCAGCTGGTGGATTGATCGGCGGTATCTGGGTTGGAAAATCTGCCGGTTATAACAGCGTCATTACACTTGACGTTGGCGGCACCTCTGCTGACATAGGTGTCGCTCCAAATGGTGAGATACTTTATAAACACATACTCGATACACGGATCGGCGACTATCACGCGATGGTTCCAATGGCCGAGCTGGACGCTATTGGTGCCGGTGGTGGTTCGATTGCCTATGTCGACAGTGGTGGACAGTTTCAGGTCGGCCCTCGGAGCGCGGGCGCCGATCCGGGGCCATGTTGTTATGGAACCGGCGGGACCGAGCCAACTGCAACCGATTGTATGCTTGTACTGGGATGGATCGACCCTAATAGCTTTTTAGGTGGACGTACTAAATTATACACTGAACTGTCTCGTAAATCGATCGAAGACAACCTGTGCGGTCCTTTAAGCATGAGTGTCGAAGCCGCCGCTAGCGGCGCAATCCGTATTCTCACTCACTCAATGATACAGGCTTGTGAGATCAACAGTGTGCGCCGTGGTTATGACCCCCGAGACTTTGCGCTGGTGGCTTTCGGTGGCGCGGGTCCTCTTTTTGCTTGTGAGATAGCTAGGGAAATGAACATCCCCACGGTAATTATACCTCCTTCTCCTGGGCTGACTTCAGCACTAGGACTTCTAGCGTCGGATGTTATATACGAACAAAGCCGTACAGTAATGGTATCAAGTTCCAATCCGGAAACCAGCCAGCTTGAGGCTGATTTTTCTAAATTAGAAATTGATATTCTGCACCAACTTCGCACCGACGGCTTTCATGAAAGTGATATTGAAATTACGCGACAAGTGGATTGCCGATATGCAGGACAGGGGTACGAATTGCGCAGCGATGCGCCAAAAGGCCCGGTGGACGCAGATTATTTGGAGGCCATCCGCGTAGGTTTTGATGCTGCCCATTTACGCCAGTACGGCAAAGATTTCCCCAAAAAACCCATTCAGATTGTTAATATCCGCATTCAAGGGCGCGGACAAACAGTCCCTTTGCAGGCTACCACATTTGTAACTGCCGACACTCCAGACGCTGATGTCGCAAAAACAGACAGTCGAATTGTTAACTACTTGAAAGACGGCGAGCTCGTAGAACTCCAAACGCCATGTTACGATCGCACCAAACTGCGACCAGGACACCATCTAAACGGGCCAGCCATTATCGACCAGATGGATTCCACTACTATCATTCCACCTGGTTTCAGCGGTCAAGTTGACGACAGTGGGAACATCGTCTTGAAGCCAAATGGAGGTACCGCATGACCTCATCCAATATAGACAAAGTGACACTTCGCGTTCTTGGTGGGGCCTTCGATGCTGTTGCAAAAGAGATGGCTCAAACCCTTTATCGTATGTCAAACTCTTCAATTATCCGTGAAAGCGAAGATATTGGCTGCGGTATTTTTGATCCGACGGGGCAGGAGTTATGCGAAAGTGAAACTTCACCGATGCATATTGGTTCTTTGCCGTTCTATATCCGTGGGTTCATGCGCAAGCTTGAAGGAAAAATTGAGGATGGTGACATCATCATCCACAACCACCCCTATCATGGAGCATCACACACGCCTGACCTTGCTGTTGCAGTGCCGATATTTGACCAGAGCGTATTGATTGGGTTTTCGGCGGCGACCGCACATTTGGTTGATACTGGTGCTGCTGCGCCTGGGTTGAATATCGACCTGATCGATTTATTCGCCGAGGGCACACTTTATGACAGTATCAAGCTTTATGAGCGCGGCGTACGCAATGAAGCAGTCTGGTCAATTCTGCAGGATAGCGTACGCACGCCTGACCATAACTCGTCAGATATTGAGGCCATGATTGCGGCAACCCAACTTGGTAGAAAAAGATTCCTTAATTTAACAAGTCGCTACGGCCGTGAAACTGTGATGGCGACAGCGCACCATTGGATGGATTATTCAGAAGGTCGTCTACGAGCAGAAATTGTTAAAATTCCGGATGGGGACTATAGCGCTGAAAGCTGGCTAGATCATGACGGGCGCAACTGGGATACCATGCTAAAGGTTGTGGTAACCCTGCGAATAAGGGGCGACGGAATCACGATCGACTTGACCGGATCTGCAGATGAAGTCGAAACCGGTTTTAACGTCCCCTTTGAGGGATCTCTAAAGGTTGCCTGCTTTTATGCAATCCGCACCTTGCTGTTGGATCAAGCCGAAACTGAGGATTTCATCCCTCAAAACGAAGGCATTTTTCGTGCTGTTGACGTTATTGCACCTAAAGGTTCAATCTTTAATCCGAATTTTCCACGCGCCTGTTTTGCGCGTATGGCCCAGGTTCAAAGAGTGATTGATTGCATCATCCGTGCACTGGCACCGGTTATGCCTGAGCGTGCAACAGGCGGTAACGCGGCAACAGTAATGAGTGTGTCATATTCAGGTTTTGACAAAGAACGGGCACAATACTGGGTCTGCGTCGAGGTGAACGAAGGCAGCTATGGCGGTCGAGCAACAAAAGACGGGCTCGACTGTGTTGATAATCTTATGGCGAACACCCGAAATGTTCCCTGTGAAGAAATCGAACTACACTATCCGTTGCGGGTTGAGCGTTATGAAATGCGACCAGAGGCACCAGGAGCTGGAAAGTGGCGTGGTGGCTGCGGTCACGTGCGCGAGGTACGATTTCTAGAAGATGGTTTTTTCTCGTGTAATGGCGACCGTATTCTGGAACCTCCTTATGGAATTTTTGGCGGACTTGCGGGTCATGGCGCCCGCCTCACTGTGAACCCGGGAACAAAAGACGAATCTGAATGGCCATCTAAAGTATCTGGACGCAAAGTATCTGTAGGTGATGTGATCCGGGTCTGTGGCCCCGCAAGTGCTGGCTATGGCAACCCATTGGAACGTGATCCCAAAAGCGTACTGGCCGATGTCGTTGACGGGATATTCAACAGCGAACAAGCCCGGGCTGATTACGGCGTAGTTATTGCCGGGGAAACGATAGATTCTGTTGCGACAGCGACACTCAGGAAGGAACGAAGAAAATGAATACAACTGAACCTGGCAAACTAGAGGCAGAACTTGCAGCGTTTGCAGTTTCGCTGACATTTGATGATTTGTCTGAACGGGCTGTGATTGCCGCAAAAATGCGCGTTCTAGATTCTATTGGTGTTGCCATGGCGGCAATTCTTGCGCCACCAGCGCGGATTGCACGTAGCCTTGCACCTACTGTTGCCGAAGGTGAAACCACACGCCTTTGGGGCGACGGACGCAAATCAACGCTTGAGGATGCCGCTTTTGCCAACGGCGTTGCTGTTCGCTATCTTGATCTCAACGATGCTTGGCGTACTCGTGACGCGCACCATCCTTCCGATTATCTGCCAGGTATTCTTGGGGTGGCCGACGCATTTGATTGCTCTGGACGTGAATTCATTGAAGCCTTGGCTGTTGCTTACGAAATTATGTGCCGGTTCACTGACGGTGTGCCTTTCAACACAGCGGGTTGGGACCAGCCGGTTTCCGGGGCAATAGCAACTGCGCTTGCGGCTGGGCGACTGATGGGGTTGGATCGCGAGCAGATGCATAATGCAATTGCATTGGCTGTAGTTCCAAATCTTTGTACTTATCAAACACGTGCAGGTGAACTTTCGATGTGGAAAGGCTGCGCCGGGCCAAATGGTGCGCGCAACGGAATTTTTGCGGCGCGCCTAGCACGCGAAGGAATGACCGGGCCTTATCGTGCTTTCGATGGAGTTTTTGGTGTTTGGAATCAAACACTCGGTGGGGAAAGTTACGAGGTTTCCCTGCCAGATGGTAGCCCAGATTGGACTTGGGGTTTGGAACAAACCAATATCAAAACCCACGCTGTTCGCGATAGTTGCCAATTGCCAATCTTTACCGCTATTGAATTGCGCGAAAAATTAAATGGGCGCGAGATCACATCGTTGAGGATCGAAACTTATAAATCAGCCTGGGAAGGCGCCGTGAAAGACAGTGAACTCTGGTCACCACAGACTCGCGAAACAGCCGATCATTCGATGCTCTTCGCTGTCGCCTGTGGGTTGATCGACGGCAAAGTCACGCCAGATAGTTTTGAAGATGCACGATTCCTTGATCCGGATGTGCTCAGCCTGATTGGAAGGACCAAAGTCGACGTACGTGCCGAGTTCACCTCAGCAACACCTGAAATCCGAAATTGCCGGATCGTTGCAAAAACATCTGACGAAAGCGAGGTGTTTGCACATCGGATTGTAACGCTTGATGAAATCAAGGCTGGGATGCCGCGTGATCAATTATTGGCAAAATTCCGAGAAACCTCGCGCAGGGCATACTCACCCACAAAACAGGATCGTTTGATCGCTGGTGTGGATGGTTTGGATACGATGTCGGTACGCAGTTTCATGCCTTTAATCGACTATTGATCTATGACTATTTCTGATGATCCCGCATGCCTGACAGCTAGCGAAGCCGCGGCTGAAATTGTGGCCTGCAGGCTAAAACCGTCTGAACTTATGGCCGCCACTTTAGAACGTGCGGCTAAACTAGATCCTACTGTTAAAGCCTATGTCCACCTTGATCCCGAGGCGGCAATGACTGCGGCGCGGAAACTTGGCCCACCCGGGAGACTACTGCATGGGCTGCCAGTTGCTGTGAAGGACATGATCGACACTGCCGACATGCCAACCCAACAAAATTCACCGATTTATCAAGGCCATCGCCCTTCTAAAGATGCAGCCGTGGTGGCAATTACTCGTGCCCAAGGTGGTGTCATTATTGGCAAGACAGATACACATGAGTTTGCAGCTGGCGGCAGGTTGCCGAAGACAACCAATCCACATAACGAACACCACACAGCCGGCGGTTCATCCAGCGGATCAGCTGCTGCGGTTGCGTCTGGCACAGCCGCACTCGCTTTTGGAACTCAGACTGGTGGATCAACCCTACGACCAGCATCGTTTTGCGGAATTTTTGGAATGAAACCAACCTTTGGTTTGGTCAGTAGGGAAGGTGCAAAACTCTATTCAATCTCACTTGATACGATAGGCTGGTATGGGCGATCTGTCGCTGATCTTGCTCTGATGGCAAAAGCCCAGCGTGCAATCCGCCGACCTTTACAGTTGAATTCGGACGTCAAAGGAAAGCGATTTGGAATATACCAGATGCCTGGTTCCAAACGAGCAGAACCTGAAGCAATTGCGGCACTGGCTTCTACAGCGGACCAGCTGAGTAATGCCGGTGCAAGCGTCGTTGAGCTTACTCTTCCTAGAGAATTTTCAGACCTAGCCAAAATGCAATTGACGATTATGAAAGGGGAAGGCCGCGCCGCTTTTCTCGACGATTATCTACAGCACTACGATCTTCTTGCGCAAGATTTTCGTGACCGTGTTGAAGACGTAGATAACATCTCCTTCAGTGACTTGCGAACAGCGCAAGATCACGTTGCGCAGTGCCGGGCAACATTTGACAAGCTTACTATAGAATTTAGTGCGATCATCGCCATTGGTGCGCCAGGCGAGGCACCCCGCGACTTAACCACAACTGGGGATGCATTTTTCCAAAGGATGTGGACTGTTTTACAGGTGCCTACTGTAGGCTTGCCAGGGTTTTCTGGCGCACGCGGAATGCCTATAGGAGTACAAATGATTGGCCCGCGTTATGAAGATGCGGCGTTACTTGAAACTGCCCATGCAACTAGTCACGCCATCGAGACGCCACGAGTCTCACCTGTTCCGGTTTAATCAGGCCCTTTAGGAAAAGAGGCAATATGGGCTTCTGCAATTTCCTTATAGAAATCGTTCGTGATACCCGCAATAATCCGTCGCAACCCAAATTTCATACCTGTGATTGAGGCTGATGAAATACCCATACTAAGTGTTGCACCCCAATTGAAAACGTGGATCGCAGCAAGATGCGGCGCCATTCCAGGAACCCGTTCAGTAAGTTCCGCGCCTAGCCCCAAATACGGATACAACGACATGGCGCGATCACGTAGCAATTCCGGAGCATCATAACAGTCACCCCAACTGGCAATCTTTCCAGCGAATGCTGAGAGTTCGGGTCGCACTTCGAGATCAACCTGGATACCAGTGCCAAAAATAAGACAGTCAAACTCATAAGAGGATTTAGAAGTTGTCACCTCTACAGCATCATTCACCAATCTAGTCTGTGACCAGCCTTCACTTTGATGAATTTGGACATTTGGTTGCGCTAATAGGCGCTCCATACTCCATTTTGGTGCGGGTGTCCCAGCTCGCAAATATACGTGCATCCCTCTCCAACGAACAGCGTCTGGTAAGGAAGCAAAATGGCTGAGAAAGCCATTATTCTCAACCCACTTCCGGCGTTCACCATACGGTTGTAAAGGACGACGATAAAATAAATCTACCTGACTTGCGCCTGCTTCTGCGGCGGTCGCAGCACTATCAACAGCAGAAGCTCCAACACCAAGAACGCCAATCCGCTTACCTTGCATAGTTGAAAAATCTTTAATGTCCGAGGTATGCATCCATAGGTTTTTTGGAAGGTGTGCAGACAAATCTGGTGGTACATGCCAGCGGCCCGAACCCTCCAATCCGTTTGCCAAAATAAGTTTTCGGGTAAACACTTTTTGAATACCGTTAGGACCTTCTAACGTTAAAGCAAGACAACCGGGCACATCCGGTACAACAGAAATCAATCGTGTTCTATTTTTAATGGGCAAATCAAGTGAAGCACGAAACCACTGCAGATACACCATCCACATTTCACGTGGAATCCGTAAAACATCAGACCATTCCGGAGAAGAGAACCGTGCCGAATACCAAGCGTTGAAGGTTAGATCAGGAATACCCGTATCTGGACCCGTTAGATATTTTGGCGTTCGGAGTGTTTTCATTCTTGCAAATGTCATCCACGGCCCTTCGCTGCCTTCCTTAGCTTGATCTATGATCAGAATATTGCGTATCCGTTCACGCCAAAGTGCCAAACCAGCGGCAAGCCCACCCTGCCCTGCACCAACGATTACGACATCAACAACTGATGTACCCAAGTGATGCTGGAACGGTGGAACCCAATCTTCTTTTGGATAATCAAGCCGCGATAAGTCTAACTGCACTTTTTTTGACAGGGCGTCCAACCGAACCTTTGCATCCAAATATTCTAAAAAATGGGGGGCTACGATTTCGTCGACAAATTCTGGCATGGCGCCTAATTTATAATGCCCGCAAGTCGCGGGATCCCAAGTGTGATGAATGGAACAAAGGCAATCAGGGTCAATACCAGTAACTCAGCCACCAAAAATGGCAAAACTGCTATAGATGTACGTTCGATCGAAGTTTTGGCGATAGGGGCTACGATAAACAGAACTATACCCAAAGGCGGAGTAATTACTCCAAGTAACAGGCCTATCATCAAGAACATACCATATTGAATTGGGTGCATACCCAGGCCTTCAATTGCAATGGGCATCAACAACGGTCCCAGGATTATCATGTTGGCGACGGCATCCATGAAAGTGCCAACAAACAGGAAGAAAAGTACGATTATCAGAAACAGCAGTATCCTGTTCTCAGTGAGGTTGAGGACAACATCCAGCAGTCCTTGTGGAAACTGATGAAAAATTAAAATTTGACCAAAGACAATCGCTGCACCAACAATAATCAACGATGAACCAGTAACACGTGCCGTTCCTACCATAGCATCTATAAATTTGTGTACACTGAAATTACTCTGAAAAAAGCCATATATACTACCGAGTACAATCGCGTAAAGCGCGGCAATTGCGCCGGCTTCAGTTGGAGTCATTACGCCACCAAGAATACCATAAAGAATCACAAATGGGATTACCAAAACAGGCAAGGCACGAAACGTCCCACGAGCAACCGGTATTACTCCTTCGAACCGGTGGATATCACCATAATTGCGGAAAATCGCAAATAGGAAGGAAGTGATCATCAAAAACAATCCGATGAGCACCCCCGGTATAATACCGGCAGCAAATAATCCAGAGATTGAGATTTGCATTGATCCACCAACAATAATCAGCGGAATGCTAGGTGGAATGATCGCACCTATGACGGCACTGGCTCCAGTAAGTGCTGCTGAAAAAGCGGGCGGATATCTCTCACGGATCATCGCTGGTATCAGAATCGGTCCAATCGACGCAGCATCCGCCAAAACCGAGCCCGAGATGCCGGCAAAAAACATGCTTGTAACAACATTTACATGAGCCAACCCACCCTTAATCCATCCAACAAGCAACCGAGCGACTTCAATAAGTCGCTCGGTTAAATTGAGGCGGTTTAAAAGCTCTCCAGTTAAAACAAACATCGGTAACGCAAGCAGGGCAAAGCTATCAATCCCACCATACATTTGTGTCATCAGGATTAACGGAGGAATTCGTGTACCCGAAAAGAAAAGAAAAAATGCCGAGGCAAGACCTAAGCTAAACGCAATTGGTACGCTGAGTATCAGAAACACCAAGAAAGGTGCGAACAGATATATTAAAACAATTTCGATGGCCTGAACTCTCTGTTTTTATGCGCTGCAATAATATTCATATCTCAGGTCTTTCAGCAGGGTCCATTGCTCCAAATGCTGCAAACCGGCTAAAATCTTTACTCGCAATGGCGACAAAATCTTCAGCTAATTGCGCAATGACCATCAGGATCATCATCGCAGCACCCAACGGGACAGAGGCTTTTGCCCAGGCGGAACTAACACCAATATTATGGGAAAATGCATTTGAAGAACCAGTCACAACTTGCCAGCCATACCAAACCAGCACACAAAGAAAAACACCAACAAGGACGTGTGATAGAACGATCAGCCAAATTCTAATTTTTAATGGAAATAGTCGAATTACCGTTGGAATGTAGATATGTTCCCAATTGCGCATTACTACGACAGAACCAATAAACACCATCCAGATCATTGCCCAAATTGATGCTTCTTCAGACCATTGTAGAGAACTATTCAGAACGTAGCGGAAAAAAACTTGACCACTCATTATCAACAAAACAGCTAGCACAAGAAAGATGGACGCAAGCCGCGCGACAGTGTCGACGGCTTGCGCAATTTTTCTGATAGTTGCAATCATCCGCGCAGAGCGCGAAGTTTGTCGAGAACGGCTGGGTCAATATCACCACCGACTTCACTCCAAATCCCTTCACCAGCTGCTACCCAAAGGGCTTTCTCTGCCGCATTGGGGGTGTAAATTTCCATTCCAGCTTCTAGCAACTTTTGAGTATAGTCTGCTTCAAGATCCCGATCGAGTGCGTTAGCTTCATCAGCAGCAATAACGGCTGCATCCCAAAAAGCGGTTTGATATGCCTCTGGCATTGCATTCCAGGTATTCTTATTCATTACTTGAAACTGGACTGCAAATATTGCATCAACACGGGTGGCGTATTTCAGGACTTCTTGGAAGTTAAATTTGTATGTCCAGATAGGTTGGACATGGAAACCGTCTACCACCCCATTTTTTATCGCCTCTTGCGTTTCAAAGAATGAAACTGGAGTTGGGTTTCCGTTCCAAGCCTTGAATAACCCCTGACCAATTGGTGACCGAGTTGAACGAAATTTGAGGCCAGTTACGTCGGCTGGAGTTTTTAACGGACGCTCATCATTCCAAAGCAGGCGGAATCCTCCAGCACCCACTGGCGGCAGAACTTTCAGAGATGGCACTGCAGCCTCGAACTTCTCAGTTTGCTCACGCCAAAGATCAGATTTAAACAACCTTAAAGCAGTTTCCCAATCCGGAATTGCATAAGGCAAATCTGCGAAGGCAAAACTGCTATCAAATACTGAGAACTGCGCAGTGGTATTCGAAGATATATCAACAAACCCGTTTTGAACACTTTCCAATACGTTCACATCGTTGCCAAGTGAATTTGGTGGGAAGATTTTTAGGTCCAGATCGAGCCCGGCATTTGCCTTCATGAGCTCAGGAATACGCGCAATCGAAAGATTGGATGGGTCGCCAGTTGGCGCGTTTAACGCAGCTACCATTGGCTTGTTGAAAACCGCGTCTTGTGCGCCCACGAAACTAGGCAATGCCATGACACCCGCAGTAGCAGCGCCAGTCTTCAGCAGATTGCGGCGATTGATGGAATTATTCATAAACATATCTCCTTTTCAGTGGTCAAGTATAAGCGCAAAAAGCTGCGCAAGTTTAATCATGCCTCGACGGTATTCCCGCTTTAAAGCGTGACTTTAAGTACTCGAAAACCTCACTTAAAAAGTACTTGAAGACCTTATTAAAAACAAGTTTTTTGTCGACAATATTTCACCATTTTTACTCTACAGCGACCATATCCACTAACCTTACGAATTTACTCATCATTTGTGTCTAAATTTGGCTATAAATCATGAACAAAAGCTACATCTGCGTCTAATTCTGGTGCTGGTTTTAATTCTTCAGCACTGTGTTCTCCCAGTAAGCGAATAGGGATACGCGGAACCTGGGCCGTCCCAGAAAATCCAGCACTG
>MDTF01013612.1_pt1 | contig 10598 bp, 9 predicted proteins | sample 811191 | NCBI WGS metagenome assembly MDTF01 (sample SAMN05326649, study PRJNA326480) | marine metagenome | isolation source: seawater | place: Southern Ocean | collected 2011
CAAGCAAATATAAATAGTCCAGCGGATTTTTATGAAGACAATGTTTTAATGAACACCAATTTATTAAAAGCATCCAAAAAACACAACGTAAAGCGATTTACAGGAATGTTAAGTACTTGCATATATCCAAATATAGTTCCAAAATATCCTATGACTGAAGAAGATTTATTTGTAGGTCCTCCAGCTAAGACTAATTTAAGTTATGCTTATGCAAAAAGAGTAATGGCAGTACATATAAATGCATACAATACACAACATAATACAAAATACAATTATTTAGTTTCTCCTAATCTTTATAGTGAGCATGACAATTTTGAGCATGGTGAAAAAATGCATTTTGTAACTGCATTGTTGAAAAAAATACAACAAGCTGATATTAATAAAAAGAAAAACATTGAATTACTAGGAACAGGAAAACCACTAAGACAGTTTATGTATGCAAAAGACTTGGCTGTTGCCATAATAAATATGGTAGAAAATGATATAACAGAGAGTTTTAATGTAGCTCCAAAATTTAATTATTCTATTGATGAAATGGCAAAAATGGCTATAAAGTCTTTAGGTAAAAAATTACAGGTTAAATATCCTGATACATCATTGGATGGACAATATAGAAAAGACGTATCGTCTGCAAAAATGCTTTCCTTAATGCCAAATTTTAAATTTACAAGTTTTAAGGATGGAATAAAAAAAGTTTATAATTCAAAATTAGAGAAAAAATAAATGAAGAAAAAGGCACTAATAACTGGAATAAACGGCCAAGATGGTTCGTATCTAGTCGAGTTTTTATTGGATAAGGGATATGAAGTATGGGGAATATTAAAACGTAATTCAGTAGCAGAAAACCAAACTGCAAGAATTCCAAATGAGGTATTTAATAAGGTAAATTTAGAATACGCAGACATGTTGGATATGTCTTCACTATGTAGAGTATTAAGCATCTGTAAGCCTGATGAAATATATAACTTAGCAGCTCAGTCACATGTTAGAATAAGTTTTGATATGCCAATTTATACTACAGAAAGTATTGCAATAGGAACTTTAAATTTATTAGAGGCTATGAGACTTATTTGCCCTAATGCAAAAATGTATCAAGCAAGCAGCTCAGAAATGTTTGGAAATAATATTGATGAAGACGGATATCAAAGAGAAACTACACCTCTGAATCCAGTTTCACCATACGGTTGTGCAAAAGTCTATGGATATAATATATGTAGAAATTATAGAAATGCATATAAAATGTTTATATCAAACGGTATATTATTTAATCATGAGTCTCCTCGTAGAGGAACAAATTTTGTTACAAATAAAGTTGTAAAAGAAGCTGTAAAAATAAAGTTAGGATTATCTAATGAATTAAAGCTCGGAAATTTAGATGCTAGTAGAGATTGGGGACATGCAAAAGATTATGTAGCAGCAATGTGGTTAATGCTTCAACAAGATGAACCAGATGATTTTGTCTGTTCAACAGGAGTAGCACATACAGTTAAAGATTTGGTAGAATATGTCTTTCAAAAATTAGAATTAGATTGGAAAGATTATGTAAAACAAGATGAAAAGTTTTATAGGTCTGAAGAACTAGAATTTTTAAAAGGAGATTGTACAAAAGCAAAAAAACTACTAGGATGGAAACACGAATATACATTTGAAACAATGTTAGATGAAATGATTGAAAATTGGAAACAAGAACTAAAAGAGAATAACAATGGTAATAAATAAAATTAAAAAAGCATATAATGAATTCATGTTGAAAAGACTAAAAAAGTCAGTATCAACTGGAGTTAGAAAATATATAAATACTAAACATGCAAATAAAACTTGGACACCTGGTGTAGATTGGGTACAATATTCTGGTCCATTTTTTGACGGAAATGAATATGGAGCAGCAGTTGATAATTTGATGGATGAATGGTTAATATACGGCCAAAAATGTAGACAATTTGAATTAGAATTTGCAGATCATTTAGGAAAAGATTTTGGTATTCTTACAAACTCTGGTAGTTCTGCTAATTTACTTATGACAAGTGTACTAAAGTCTAAGAAACTTAAAAAACTTGGCAAATCAATGAAGAAGTTTCAGTTAGAACCTGGAGCAAAGTTCATCACTCCAGTAGTTTGCTTTCCTACTACAATAAACCCACTGATACAAAATGGTTTTGAACCAGTATTTGTAGACGTTACAATGCCTAATCTACATATAGACTTGGATGCAGTAGAAGCTCTTTTAAAGAAAGATAAAAAGAAAGAAATTAAAGGTATTATATTTGCACATGTATTAGGTAATCCACCAGATATGGACAGAGTTATGTCTATAGTTAAAAAATACGATTTAATATTCTTAGAAGATGCATGTGACGCATTAGGTTCAACTTGGAAAGGTGAAAAACTTGGTAGCTTTGGTGATATATCCACATGTTCATTCTTTCCAGCGCACCATATGTCAATGGGAGAAGGTGGATTTGTAGCAACAAATAACAATCAAGTAAGATTAGCTCTTGCAGCAATAAGAGATTGGGGTAGAGCTTGTTATTGTAATTCAAATAAACCAGGTAATGTTACCAACGGAACAGCTTGTGGAATGAGATTTGGTAATTGGTTTCCAGAACAAAAAGATATTATTTTTGACCATAGATATATTTTTGATGAGGTTGGATATAATATAAAACCATTAGAATTACAAGCAGCTATGGGACTAGAACAACTTAAGAAGCTAGACTATATGCACAGCAGAAGAAAAGCAAATTTCAAGAGAATGCACGAAATCATGAGTAAATATGATAAACACTTAGCACTACCATCAGCAATGCCAGACGCAGATGTTTCTTGGTTTGGTTTCTTAATTACATTGAAAGATGAAGCTAAGCAACACTTCCAAAAAAATGATCTAGTTAATCACCTAGAAACAGCAAAGATTCAAACAAGAAGTTATTTTACTGGAAATGCACTATTTCATCCAGCATATATAGAAGAAGCTAAGAAATATAAAGATCCTAGAAATGACTTTCCAAATGCAACAAAATCTACAACAGATACATTTTTTATGGGTGTTTGGCCAGGTATGACTGATGAACAACTAGATTATATAGAAGAAGTAATGCATAAGTTCATGTGGAAATACTAATAATATACATGAAAGAGGAAAAGAAATGACAAAATCAGTATACGTAACAGGATGTTTAGGCTTTATAGGTTCTTATGTTACACGAGCTTGCCTCAAAAAAGGTTGGTATGTTAAAGGAATAGACAAAATGACCTATGCGTCAAGACCTGAATTATTAGATGAATTTAATAAATATTCTAATTTCTCGTTTCATCGTAAAGATATTGTAGACTTACAATTCTTATATGAGTGTGACTACATCATAAATACAGCAGCTGAATCTCATGTAGATAATTCAATAGCAAGCAGTGACGAATTTTTACATTCAAATGTCTTAGGCGTGCACAACATATTAGAATTAATGAGAAGAAAAAAGAAAGAGGAAATGCCAATTTTACTACACTTCAGTACTGACGAAGTGTATGGTGATGTAGCAAAAGGTTCTCATTCTGAAACAGACTTATTAAAACCTAGTAATCCTTATTCTGCAACCAAAGCTGCAGCAGATCAATTAGTTTTAGCTTGGAGTAGAACATATGATTTACCATACGTTATAGTTAGACCTACAAACAATTATGGAATAGGACAGTATGTAGAAAAATTAATTCCAAAATCATGTAAATATCTAAAGCTAGGTAAAAAAATACCTTTGCATAACGCTGGAACACCAATTAGAAATTGGCTACACGCAAAAGATACAGCAGCTGCAATAATAACAATTATAGAATCAGGCATAAAAAACGAAATCTATAATATTTCAGGAGATTATGAACAATCAAATATTGAAACAGTTCAACAAATAATTAAGTTAAGTGGTAAAGATGTAAATATATATTTAGACCATGGTGGTGATATTGTTGGAGAAGATTATAATAACTATGTAGATTTATCATTTGGCAGGCCAGGACAAGATGTTAGATATGCCATTGATGATTCAAAATTAAAAAGCCTGGGTTGGAAACCTAAACAGATATTTGGTAAAGAATTACCAAATATAGTAAAATATTACGAAGAGAATTTTGTATGGTAAAAAGAAGAGTTTTAGAAGGTGCAATAGATATGTTGATAGAAAATGGAGTTGACACCTTTTTTCTAGTAACTGGTGGAGCTATTGTTCCAACAGTTGATTATATTGGACAACATAAAAAAGCAAAATATTATTGTTTTCAACATGAACAAGCTGCAGCAATGGCAGCAGAAGGATATTTTAGAACAACTGATAAGATAGGAGCAGTACTTACAACATCAGGTCCTGGTGCACAAAATTTATTAAACGGTGTTTGTGGATGTTGGTATGAATCAATTCCATGTATATTCATAACAGGACAGGTTAGTACATACGAATCTTCAGATTGTGTATCAACAAATCCTCGTCAATTAGGTTTTCAAGAAACTCCTATAGTTGAATCTTTTTCTCCATTCACAAAATATGCAGAAAGAATAACAAACACTAAAGACGCAAAAACTGTAGTTAAAACTGCAATTGAAAAATGTAAAGAAGGTAGATTTGGCCCTTGTTTAATTGATTTTCCAGTAAATATACAAACGTCTGTTGCTAATTTTGAAATAGAAAAAGTAGAACATAAGCCTGTAGTAGACATTAATCTATCAGAAAAATTAGATACATTAGAAAAAATGTTAGGAGAAAGTAAAAGGCCTTTAATACTACTAGGACACGGTATACGATTGTCAAACTCAGCAGATAAAGCACTGGCTTTTGTCGAAAAATATGATCTACCATTTGTTGTTTCATGGGGAGCTTTTGATTTGATTGACCATTCTCATAAACAATTTGTAGGAGACATAGGAGTATATGGCAAAAGAGGAGCAAATTTTGCAATTCAAAATTGTGATCTACTAATATCAGTAGGTTCTAGACTAGATACACGTCAAACTGGTGGAAATCTTTCTTTGTTTGCAAGAGAAGCTAAAAAAGTAATGGTTGATATTGATTTTAACGAATTACATAAAGGTAGAGGATTAAATATAGACCTTCCAATTCAATCAGATGCAGGCCTATTTTTACAAGCTGCTCAAGATATGGATGTGCCTTTAACCACTGCAGAATGGAAAGAACGATGTACAACTTGGAAAAATTGGAAAGAGGAAAGACCAACATTTGATGGAAGTGAAGCTTTACGACTATACGGCCGCTTAACATCATACGAAGCCTTAGAAAAATTAAATAAACTTGTAGATGATGATGAAATAATAATTCCAGATGAAGGAGGTCATTTAGTTTGGTGCATGCAAACGTTTAAATTAAAAAACCAAAGAATGTTTTCTAACTTTGGAAATTCATCAATGGGATATGCACTTCCATCAGCCATCGGAGCGGCTATTGGAACTGGAAAACGAGTAATTTGTATTGATGGAGATGGAGGCTTTCAAATGAATATTCAAGAACTACAAACAGTTAAAAATTACAATTTACCCATCAAAATATTCATAATAAATAATGGATGTTACGGAATAATAAAGCAGTTCCAAGATGCATACTGTAGTTCAAGATATATTGCAACTGACGGACATAAAGATTATACTTTACCTGACTTTGAAAAAGTTGCCAATGCCTATGATATACAAGCAGTAACTATTGAAGGTAAAGGAGATATTGATAGTAAATTAAAATATGTTATGAATTATGATGGACCTATTCTATGTAACATATTAATAGATTCTGAACAAAAGCTTATACCAAAGTTAGAATTTGGAAATCCATTAGAAGATATGTCACCATATCTTACTGATGAACAGATAAACAGTAACATGATAATAGATACAATTGAACGACGAGATAACACCAAAGGTTGGGTTAATCTAAAATAAAGAGAGGAAACGTTATGGCAGCAGATAGTAGAACAAAAACAACAATTATTAAATTAAGAAAACAAAAACGAGAAGGCACTAAAACAGTATGTGTAACAGCATATGATTATCCGCAAGCATTCATTGCTGATGGTGCAGGAGTAGATGTAATTTTAGTTGGAGATTCTTTAGGAATGACAACACTAGGATATAAAACAACTATTCCAGTTACAATGGATCAAATGATATCTGCAGCAGAATCAGTATCAAGAGGAGCAAATGATGCTTTACTAATAGGTGATATGCCATATATGTCGTATCAAATATCTAATGAAACGGCAGTAGAAAATGCAGGAAGATTCATTAAAGCCGGTATGGATATGGTTAAAGTTGAAGGAGCTATGATTGAAAGAATCAAGGCAATCTGTGATTCAGGTATTATGGTAATGAGTCATTTAGGTTTAACTCCACATACTAGAGCTAAGATGGGTGGATATAAAGTACAAGGTAAAACAGCTAAACAAGCAGATCTCGTACTTAAACAAGCACTAGCTTTACAAGAAGCAGGATGTTCTGCGTTATTATTAGAAGCAATGCCAAAAGAACCAGCAGCTATGATAGCTCAAGCATTAGATATTCCAGTATACGGAATCGGTGCAGGAGATGAAGTAGATGGTCAGTTGGTAATTATGCATGACTTGATTGGATTATTTTGGGACTTCAAATCTAAGTTTGTAAAAAGATATTGTGAAGCAGGACAATTAATTCAAGGTGCTTTAAAGGAGTATGTATCCGAAGTTAAAGGCGGATTATTTCCAGCTGAAGAAAATTTCTATGAAATTAAAGAAGATGAATTGGAAAAATTACTAGGCGATACTAAATGGAAGTACGAATCAGATAGAGTAGAAAACCAAGCTACACCTAAGCATTGTGCAACGCCAATTACAACAAAGAAAAAGTCTGTAAACAAGCGATAATGAACATATTGATAACAGGATCTAATGGCTATATCGGAAAGGCGCTAACAAAAGAATTGTCAAATCACAACTTAACATTATTACACAGAGGTGTTTGTGAAATAACTGATGAACAACAAGTAGATGATTTTTTTTTAGATGCGCCCTATAACGATAGGTATGATATGGTAATTCACTGTGCAGCATCTGCAGGCGGTAGATTAGATAAAGATTCTTCAAATGTTTTACATGATAACTTAAAAATGTTTTTAAATTTATATAAACATAAACATAAGTTTGATAAGCTCATCCATTTTGGGTCAGGTGCACAATATCATGCACCTGATACCTACTATGGCTTTAGTAAACGCATAATATCAGAAATTATGGAAACTGAAAATAAGTTTTTCAATTTAATTATTTATGGACTATTTGACAAAAATGAGATAGAAACTAGATTTATCAAATCTTGTATAAATAGTTGTAAAAAAAATGAACCAATCAAAATTCACAAAAATAAGCAAATGGACTTCTTTCACATGAAAGATTTACTAAAACTTATAAATGAATATATAGAAGGAACAAGAGAAGATCGATTGGTTGAATGTGTATACATGGAAAAACTTGATCTGTGTGAAATTGCAGAAGTTGTAATATCTGAAATGGGAAAAGGAAACATAATTGTACAAAAACCAGGATTAGATAAGCCATATTCACGGGTAGGAGGTGTACCTAATTGGGTATCTGGATCAGGAAACTTAAAGGATAGAATAATACAAACAGTAGGAGAATTAAAATGAAATCAATATTTTTATCAGAAATGGCATTTGCAGGAAAAGTACCTAGAAACAACGATAATATGAGAACAGAGTTTGCATGGATGGTAGCATTAGATGCAGATCACGAAAATATAGGAAAATATGAAACTATAAATGGTTATGATAACGTATTTTTAATATTACCAAAGTTAAACACCACACTGAATGCTGTTGGTGCAAGTATTAGTAAAGTAGAAAACCCTGCGGCAATATTTTACGATCCAAGATTCGTAGAACATTTAAAAAGAAAGAACAAGAAAGTCTTTATTATACAGGAAGGACCTTCATGGCTATTTAATGACTATGAAATAGCACAACAATTCGGTTATATAAACAGTTTACTCACGTGCGACGGTATATTTGTGCACAATAAAATAGATGAAAAATTCTATAAAGGAATAACCTACAATCAAGCTAAAGTAAACGTGATACCTACACTAATGATAGAGGACTTATTACCTGAATCACCAAAGAATGGAGGAATTATGCAAAATAAGACTTTAATTGGTGGAAACTTTTCAAGATGGTATGGAGGTGCACAAAGCTATTTAGTTGCAAGATTATTCGGAACTCCAATTTGGGCTCAAACAAGTCATTCAAAAAGAGATAATGAAGAATCTATTCCTGACCTAAAACATCTACCTAGACTAACATGGATAGAGTGGATGAACAATATATCAACATACAAATATGCGGTACATTTGATGCCAACAGTTGCAGCCGGAACATTTAGCCTTAATTGTGCATATTTCGGAATTCCTTGTATTGGAAATAAAGATGTAGATACACAAAATGTTTGCCATCCTGAATTATCTGTTGACGTAAACGATGTAGAATCAGCCGTAAAACTTGCAGTAAGATTGCGAGATGATAAAGAATTTTATTTATCTTGTTCAAAAACAGCTCATTTTCAATATAACAAAAAATACACAGAGGAAGTATGGAAATCAACAATGGAGACATTAATATGAAGCCACAAAATATAACATTCGCAATAAACACAGCTAATAATGAATTAGAAAACCTAAAACTATTATTGAAATCTTTACAGAAAAATTTAGATAGAGATACACATCAAATTCTTGTATTTGTTGACAGTGATAATCAAGGAACATATGAGTGGCTGAAATCAGTTAAGAATGATTTTAATGATTTAAAAATAATAACTCATAATTTACCACCATGTATAGGATATTCAAGAAATAATAACTTATTGGTTGAACTTGCTGAAAATGAAGTAGTTAGTTACCTACAAAGTGATATGGTAATATCTCCTGGATATGATACAGATGTTCTTAGAGATCTAGAAGATAATTGTATATTGTCAGCAACAAGAGTAGAACCACCACTACATGGAGAATCTCCACAAACTGTAACAAAGGATTTTGGACTAGATCCAGAAGATTTTCCCTTTGAAACTTGGAACGAGTTTGCACCAACAGTTAAAGAAAATAAAGAGTCAAATTACTTTTTTGCACCTGTTACCTTTTATAAAAGTGTATGGCTAACTTTAGGTGGGTATGATACTTTATTTAGAAGGTCTAGAGAAGACTCTGATTTTGTGCAAAGATGTGTACATAACGGAGTAAAATTAAAACAAACCCACAACGCAGTAGTTTATCATTTTACTTGTACGTCGTCAAGAGGAAAAGACTGGCATAATAAAGATAATGAACAAGCACAAGAACGGGTACAAATGCAAAACCAAGCAGATATGCTAGAGCTTAGAAAATTTATTAAGAAATGGGGAGGATTTAATCATGGAACTTCTAAATTAATTAGATATGATGTTGACTTAAAAATTACAAATCCAGAAAGGCTAGCATTAAGTAATGTTTATCAAATAGAACCATTCTTTTCTAGAGTATGGCTAGATAATAATCAGGAAGTGGAAACCTTAAAGGGATATCAGCAGTTTGAAAATACATTTGCTAATAAACTATTAGGCTTTACAGATGAACAATGGAATACTGCAAAAAAATATTATAACCAATCTAATTACGAAGGAATATATGATTCTGTTGACAATTTCAAAGATGATTATAATGTATTAGTTGAAATTGATGGTTTAAACATTACACAAGAAGACATGAATAATATTCAGTTACTTCATCCAATATTAACTGAAAATTTCAAACAGCAAGGAACGTTTCAATTAGGAAATTTAAAACTAACAATTAAAAAACTAGTTGAAAATACGGTTGTAAATATGACAAATCCTGTATTTGATAAAAATTTGCTAAATATTGAATAATTTTAACAAAACATTTTACCATGTAAATAATTTTTATTATATTAAGTATATATGAAAACAAAAGTAAAAATAGCTGAATCCTGTAAGATTCACAAAGACGCACTAATTATGGAGCCAGTAAATATGTATGGTTGTGAAGTTAAACAAAATGCATTTATAGGTCCATTTGTAGAAATACAAAAAAACGTTACAATTGGCATTAACTCAAGAATAAGCAGTCACACCTTTATATGTTCAGATGTTGAAGTTGGAGACGACTGTTTTATTGCACATGGTGTAATGTTTATAAATGACAAGTTCGATGCACCTTTACAGGATTGGATAAGTAGAAAAACTAAAATAGGTAATAACGTTAGAATAGGTTCAAATGCAACAATACTTCCTGTATCTATAGGATATGGAGCAGTAATTGGAGCAGGATCTGTTGTAACAAAGGATGTTCCAGCAAATACAATAGTATATGGAAATCCTGCAAAAATAATGGGGAAAACAAATGGATAAAAATGATAAAATTGGATTAATTGGATATGGTTATTGGGGTAAAATACTGTATAAAACACTACTAAAATTAGGCCATGAAAACGTAATAATTTGTGATGTATCAGGGCATGGAGATGTAAAAGATTATAAAGACATAGAATTTTCACATGTTTTAATCGCCA
>MDTF01017572.1_pt1 | contig 10597 bp, 9 predicted proteins | sample 811191 | NCBI WGS metagenome assembly MDTF01 (sample SAMN05326649, study PRJNA326480) | marine metagenome | isolation source: seawater | place: Southern Ocean | collected 2011
AATAATTTTGAGGTTTAGTCATAGGAAATCTTAGAAGCAATTCAAACTGCCTGGATTGAAGCGTTAGTTGAATAAAACCCTAAAAAGTGGGGTTTTTTATCACTGCGCGTACATAATTCAAGTATTTGCGCGTATAATGCGCAAACTTTTGAATAACCAAAATAATTGGAGTTAAGATGGCGATCGAACGGACCCTTTCTATTATTAAACCTGATGCTGTAGGCAAGAATGTCATTGGCGAAATTTATACCAGATTTGAAAAAGCTGGACTCAAAATAGTTGCTGCGAAAATGCAGCAACTTGATGAAAAATCAGCCGGTGGTTTCTATGCTGAACATGAAGGTCGACCTTTCTACCCTGACCTCATTAAGTTTATGACTTCTGGGCCAGTAATGATTCAGGCTCTTGAGGGTGAGGGTGCAGTCCTTAAAAATCGTGATCTGATGGGTGCTACAAATCCAGCTGATGCAGAAGCTGGAACCATTAGAGCAGATTTCGCTCAATCAATTGACGCGAATGCAGTTCATGGCTCTGACTCTGCGACATCTGCCGAGCGTGAAATAGCTTATTTTTTCAGTGCTGAAGAAATCGGTTCTTAATACTGTTTTTAATAGTTACCCTTTTGAGGTTAGTCGCGCATGTCTGATGGCGTAAAAAATCAGCTAAGCAAGACAGATAGCAAGCTTCCTAATCTGGCAGGCTTGGGGAGAGACCGCCTGCGAGCACTGTTTACTGAATTTGGTGAAAAGCCATTTCACGCCGATCAGGTCTTAAAATGGGTTCACCAGCGTGGGATCACTGACCTCGATGTTATGACAGATATCAGTAAGTCACTGCGTGAAAAGCTTAAAACTAAAACGCAGATCACTTTACCAGTGGTAGTTGATGAGTTTTTATCTGAGGATGGAACTCGAAAGTGGATTGTTGAGGTGGCTAGTGGAAGCCGGGTAGAAATGGTTTTTATCCCAGAGGCCGCCCGGGGAACACTTTGTATTTCATCTCAGGCTGGCTGTTCTCTGGACTGCAGCTTTTGTGCGACCGGAAAACAAGGATTTAACAGTGATCTTACTGTTGCTGAAATAGTCGGTCAATTGTGGTGGGCTGTCAAAGAATTAGGCGGTTTTTCCGGAGAATTGGAACGCCCTATAAGCAATGTTGTAATGATGGGGATGGGAGAGCCCCTGCTCAACTTTGAACCGGTGATGGAAGCGGTCAACCTCATGATGGAAGATTGCGCCTATGGTCTATCAAAAAGGAAGGTTACCGTAAGCACCTCTGGAGTAGTCCCTGCGATTAATCGGATGAAAGAATTTACTGAGGCATCGTTAGCAATTTCTTTGCATGCGCCAAACGATGAGCTGCGCAGTCAAATTATGCCGATCAATAAGAAGTACAACATAGGTATGCTGTTAGAATCGGTGCGGGGTTATATGGCCAGCTTGCCTGATAAACGTGTGCCGGTGATTGAATACACCATGATAGCTGGGGTGAATGATCACCGTCAGCATGCTAGAGAGCTTGCGGAGCTATTAAAGACATTTCCTTGTAAGATAAACATTATCCCTTTTAATCCTTTTTCCTTAAGCGATTACAGCAGACCCAGCGGCTCTTCGGTAACCAATTTTCGTCAAATCCTGCAGCGCGAGGGTTACACCGTCACGGTCAGAACCACCAGGGGTGACGACATTGGCGCGGCTTGTGGTCAATTGGTAGGTGAGGTGGCCGACCAGACTAGACGCAGTCAGCGCCACAAAGCAAAAGCAGCATCGAACCGAAGGGTATTTGATCGAGCTGACAATCTTGCCGTAACTGCCGACAGACTGTAAGACAAACTGAAGCAATGCGGGTCGAACTATTATGGCTAACAATAAGACTATTAAAATTAAATTCGCTCACCTAAAAGTTGCGTGGTTCACGCTGCTGACAGGTTTAATGTTGACTGCCTGTGTTACAACTACTACCGGTGGGTTTACCTCAACTGCCTCTGATGAGAGAGCAATTGAAGACTATGTCAATTTGGCAGTGGGTTACTACGACGCTAACGATTTAGCAGGAGCAAGACGAAACATCAGTAATGCCCTAGAAATTGATGATCGCAACTCCACCATTTACAACGTACTGGCTTTGATTTTACAAAGAGAGGGTGATATCAGACAGGCTCAAGAAACTTTTGAAAGAGCTGTTAGTCTCGATGGTGATAATGCCAGAGCAAGAAACAATTACGCCGCTTTATTGTTCAGCATACAAGACTTTCAAGAAGCCTATGATCAGCTCGAGAAAGTAGTGTCTGATTCTATGTATGAAGGCCGTGCCATAGCGTTTGAAAATTTAGGTCGCAGTGCCCTGATGATAGGCAAAATAGATGAAGCAACAAATGCTTTTCAACGGGCTTTGCAGCTTAATTCTAATCTCTATTTATCTGCACTTGAATTGTCCATTATTCGATTGAATAGAAATGATTTGCCAGCAGCTCGGTCAGCTTTTAACCAATACCTAACTATTGTTGGCTTCTATAAAATCACTCATCCGGCAAAAGCTTTACTGGCAGGAATAAAAATTGAAAGTTCATTTAAGAATCAAAAGCTGGTGGATGAGTTTTCGATGTTGTTGATGACGCTTTACCAAAATACTGCTGAATATAAAACTTACTTAGAATTGACAAATGCCAACTAACGAAAACGAACAGCAAGACGAAGCCGGTGAAGATAAGGTGAGCGCCGCTGAATCGGTTGGCGTTATTCTCCGTGCTGAGAGATTGCGTCAAGATCTAACCGAGAAAAAAGTAGCGGATAAACTGCATATAACAATGCATTACGTGAGAGCTATTGAGTCCAACAGTTTTGATAAACTGCCGGGCGCGGTTTTTGCCAAAGGCTATATTAAAAGTTACGCATTGCTTTTAGGGCTAGAACAAAGCCAAATTATTGGCAGCTACGATGAATATGTAAATGATCAGCAAGATGCTGTTCGTGAAAAGACGCGCGTTCAAGTTCGCCGCCGTAAAGACAAAAATCGGCCTTGGGTTATTGGTTCAGGAATCGCTTTTTTGGGTTTCTTTGTTGTTCTTTGGCTGTTCAATAGCGGTGCTGATGAAAACAATGAGCCAGTTTCGGATGCGCCTTCGCAACCTGAAAACCAAAGTCAGCTAGAGCCGCGGCTCGCGGATGATCTCGAAGCAGCGCCTGCCGCAATACTAATTCCGCTTGAGCCGATGGTGGCAGCGCCGCCAGCCCAAGACGGCAATGTACAGATACAATCGACCGACTCTGCTGATTTAGCTAATTCGGCTAGTATGGATGGCGCGGTAGATGATGGCACAGACACTCAGGTAGGAATCACCGAAGCAGCCGCTGTTGAGATAAATGAAGTCGTTGTTCAAGCACAGCCAACTTTCAAGCAGAATGGCCAGCGGCAATTGAGCCGTGACTTAGAAATGAACAGCGCCAGCGATGCTATCTCAAACCCGCGGATAGAACCGGTTAGTGATCAGTCCTCAGCGGCATTTGAAACCCGAGACGTGCCAGAACCTGATCCTAGTGACGGGCGTATATTGGTAGAAGCCGTAGGCCGTGATGTTTTGCTTATAACTTTTATTGGTGAGAGTTGGGTAGAGGTAAGTGATAGTTTTGAAAATTTAATTTACCGGGATTTACGTGATGCTGGTAATGTGTTGGAAATTACCGGAACCGCTCCCTTTGATGTCTTATTAGGTGATGCTCCCTATGTCAAAATGACTCTAAACGGAGCTGTTATTGATGCGTCTAGAAAGATTCGCAGCGACAATTCAGTGCGTTTAAAAGTAGGTTTATAGACTATGCGTGGTGAACAAAATATATCTCGCCGTAAGACACGGAAAATAATGGTTGGTAATGTTGCGGTGGGCGGCGATGCGCCTATCTCAGTCCAAAGTATGACCAACACTGAAACTACTGATGTCCCGGCGACGCTCGATCAAATTTCCCGTTTGGTTAGTGCTGGGGTCGATATTGTGCGAATTTCTGTGCCGACAATGGATGCGGCAGAGGCCTTCAAATCTATTCGAAGTCAGGTGTCAGTGCCGCTAGTGGCAGACATCCATTTTGATTATAAGATCGCCCTAAAAGTATTGAAATATGGCGTTGATTGTTTGCGTATTAATCCAGGCAATATCGGTAGCGATGATCGCGTCCGCGCTGTTGTCGACAGCGCTAAAGATAAAGGCATACCACTGCGGATAGGAATTAATGCGGGTTCTTTAGGTAAAGAGTTGCTTCGTAAATACAAAGAACCTAGTGCGGAAGCAATGGTGGAATCAGCGTTTCATCAGATTGATATCTTGGACCGGCTGGACTTTCAGAATTTCAAAATCAGTTTGAAGGCCTCTGAGATATTTATGACCCTTCGCGCGTATAGAAAGCTTGCTGACCAAATAGATCAGCCGTTCCATTTAGGCATTACTGAAGCTGGTGGGTTGCGCTCTGGAACGGTCAAATCTGCGATTGGGATAGGTGCTCTGCTCATGGATGGCATTGGTGACACGATTAGGATTTCTCTGGCGGCAGATCCAGTAGAGGAGGTTAAAGTAGGTTTTGATATCCTCAAAAGCTTAGGGCTTCGCCATAAAGGCGTTAATTTAATTGCCTGCCCCAGCTGCTCAAGACAAAATTTTGACGTGATATCTGTAGTCAACGAACTTGAATTGAGGCTTGAGGATATAACGACACCGATAGATATGGCGGTGATTGGTTGTATCGTCAATGGTCCTGGGGAAGCGAAGGTTGCAGAAATCGGGCTCACCGGTGCTAGCCCGAGCAACTTGGTTTATGTAGAAGGTAAGCCTGATCACAAGATTGATAATGGGAATCTGGTAGACGAACTGGAAGCTATGGTGAGAGATCGCGTTGCTAAAAAAAAGGCGGCGGAAAAAGACATCATTGCTACTGATTAGCAGAGTAGGCGAATAAACTTCATTATGGAAAAACTTCAAGCAATCAGAGGAATGAATGACATTCTTCCTGAACAATCGTTAACGTGGCAATATTTAGAATCGATATTTCAAAAAGTTGTCGCCGGTTACGGCTATCAAGAGATACGATTTCCTGTTCTTGAGCAGACTCAGTTGTTTAAGCGATCTATCGGCGAAGTTACCGACATCGTTGAAAAGGAAATGTATACCTTCGATGACCGAAATGGTGACAGTTTAAGCTTGAGACCAGAGGGCACTGCGGTTTGTGTTAGGGCTGCCGACCAACATGGGTTGTTGTATAACCAGCAGCAGCGACTGTGGTATCACGGGCCGATGTTTCGACATGAAAGGCCTCAGAAAGGTCGTTACCGTCAATTTCATCAATTTGGAGTTGAGGCATTTGGAATGGCTGGCCCTGATATTGATGCTGAAATTATTGAGCTCTCTAAAGAGCTTTGGCGACAACTGGGTCTGACAGACTATTTGACCCTAGAGATCAATAATATCGGCAGCGCTGCGGACCGCAAAACTTATGCTGCTGCCTTATCCGCGTTTTTGGAAACTCGCAAAGAATCATTAGATGAAGATGCTATTCGGCGTATGCACACTAACCCTATGCGAGTACTTGACTCTAAAAATCCAACGGTGCAACAGGTTTTGGCCGGTGCGCCGCAGCTTTCCGCTTATGTTGGTGAAGAAAGCCATGAGCACTACCAGAAACTGACGTCTTTATTGGATGTGCTTGGCATTGCCTATAAGGAGAACGGTCGTCTTGTGCGGGGCTTGGATTATTATAACAACTGCGTATTCGAGTGGACTACCGACATACTTGGTGCACAGAGCGCGGTTTGTGGTGGGGGCAGATACGATGGCCTAGTCGAGCAGCTAGGTGGCAAACCCACCGTTGCCGCTGGATTTGCCATCGGCGAAGAGCGTATTGTGTTGATGCTTGATGAGCTGAACAAAGTGCCTGCTCAGGCCTTGCGACCAATAGATATTTACGTGGTAGTGTCGACTCAAAATTTGTCGGCTCAGGGTTTAGAGTTGGCGACAGAAATTCGCAAAAGCCATCCATCTCTTGGAGTGCTTTGTCACTGCGGTGGAGGCAAGCCTGCAAGCCAGATGAAGCGGGCATTTGCTAGCGGAGCTCAGCTGGCAATCATTTTGGAAGAGACTGATTCTGCTTCAACGCAGCTTAAGCTTCGCATGCTAGATGATTCAAATCGATCAGAAATCATTGATGTTGACCAAATTGGTTCTAAATTAGAGGAATTCATCGTCATTTCTAGGTGATAGTGTACATTACCGTGCCTCTAGCCGAACAAACAGGTAAAATTGCGGTCTTAATTGGAGATTTCCCGTTATTGCTTAGTAGGCAAGGCGAGAAGTTAGTTTTTTCATCTGTCGTTAGCCAACCTCAGATGGTCGAGTCAAAATAGGAGTAAGTCGTGGCGATTAACGCGGCAGAAGAAGAAACAATTGAATCCCTGAAAAAATGGTGGGATGAAAATGGCAAACAGCTAATGTTGGCGGTTGTTGTTGTAGTCGGCGGCTATGGAAGCTGGACACTGTGGCAAGGATCGAAAACAGCTAGCTCAGATGCTGCATCAGACTTATACGAAGAGGTGCTGGGCTTGGCTATTAATGAGCAAACCGGCGCAATCAATGATGAGGACGCGGCGCAGATAATTGCCTTAGCCACTGAGCTACGTCAGGATCATAGCAGCACAATATATGCTCGATATAGTGCATTATTTTCGGCTCAACAGCAGGTTATGGCAGGTGACTTGGATGCGGCCCAAGAGACTCTGCGCTGGATAACTGAAAATCCTTTAACAGGGCTATTTGTAGAGCAAGATGAAGGCCTTATGCTAACTGCCAATTTGCGTTTAGGCAGGGTACTGCTAGCGAATGGTGACAATGACGGCGCGCTTGCAGTGGTTAGCAGCCTTGCCCCGAAAACCTTTGAGGCGGGCTATGCAGAGCTTCAAGGCGATGTATATGTTGCGATGGGCCGGACAGTTGAGGCTAGGGAATCCTATTTAGCGGCGCAACAAGCCGGCTCAAGTAGTGAAGGATTACGTATGAAATTAGACAATTTGTCTGAAGACAGCTAGGACTCACTGATACGCCATGAATAAAGCTAACAGCCTCACCGTGTTTCGATTTTTGAAAATTTTGCCACTCGTTTTTTTGACGGGCTGTTCAACTTTTAGTTGGAATCCACTGAATTGGTTTTCTGACGACGAGGTGGACCCACCGAGAGAATTAGTAGCTATTCAGCGCGAAGTGAATTTGCAGCGGAGATGGAGCGTTAGTGTCGGTAATGGACAGGGCAAGAACTATACCGAGCTGACTCCAGCCATAGACGGTAGTTCAATATTTGTTGCCAGTGAAGACGGCGACGTTGTGGCGGTTGTCAGGGATTCCGGCGATGTTCTTTGGCGAACGCGCTTACGGGTTAATGTGACTGGCGGTGTTGGTGCGGGCGAAGGCTTAGTTATGCTTGGGTCAGAGAATGCTGATGTCATCGCGCTAGATCAAGCCAGTGGGGAAGAACTTTGGCGCACACCAGTCTCCAGCGAAGTGCTATCCGCGCCGCAAAGCAATGGTGATGTTGTGGTTGCGCAAACCGTTGACGGTAAGCTGGTCGCTCTTGATCATGAAACCGGTGTGCAGCGTTGGATCTACGAAACTAATTTGCCTGCTTTGACTTTAAGAGGAACCAGCCGGCCAGTGTTCACGGGAACTGGGTCGGTGGTCGCTGGATTTAGTAATGGCACTTTAGTTTCGGTTTCTGCGGATAACGGCGTGTTTCGCTGGGAAGAGCGAGTAGCTATTCCAGAGGGGCGATACGATATCGATCGCGTTATTGACGTTGACGGCGATTTGGTCCTAGACGGTAGTCGAATTCTAGCGGCAAGTTATCAAGGTAACTTGATGGCGTTTGATGTTGCCACAGGAAGAATAGTTTGGGGGCGTGAGGCATCCAGCTATCACGGTCTTACGAAGGGTTTCGGTAATATTTATTACAGTGATGACAAAGGCCATCTCGTTGCAGTGCGTGATAATTCAGAAGATGTTGTTTGGGAAAATGATGATCTCGAATTTCGGGAAATAACGGCTCCAACAGCAATTGGTAATTTTGTAGCTCTAGCCGATTTAGAAGGCTACGTGCATTTAGTTTCTCAAATCGATGGCAGAATAGTCGGTCGAACCCAAATCGATAGCGATGGTATTAGAGCAAATATGCTGGCACAGGATGGCAAACTCTATGTTTATGGCAACAGCGGCAGATTAGTCGCCCTCGACTTTCAGTAAACCAGCAACACTCAATCTACTTTTAAGGTTTTAATCATGCGGCCAGTAATTGCCCTTGTCGGTCGCCCTAATGTTGGGAAATCCACTCTTTTCAATCGCCTCACTAAAAGCCGTGATGCGCTGGTCGCAAATCTGCCAGGACTCACTCGTGACCGTAAATACGGCGAAGGTGTATCTCAGGGCAAATCATTTATAGCGATCGATACCGGCGGTATAACCGGTTATGAGGATGGCATCGACTCGGAGATGGCAGCACAATCCTTGCTGGCGATTGATGAGGCCAATATCTGTTTATTTATCGTTGATGCCAAAGACGGCCTCACCCCAGATGACGATAAAATTCTTAAATATCTAAGAAAGAACAACAAAAATAGTTATCTTATAGTCAACAAGGTCGACGGAATGGACCCAGAGCAAGCCATGGCAGAATTTTACAGCCTGGGCATGCCGACAGTGTTTCCAATTACGGCCAGTCAGGGCAAAGGCGTTATTCAGATGCTGAATAAAGTCTTGGAAGACGCATGGTCTGCAGCTGAGGGTGAGTCTGAGCCGGTGGTACCTCAAGGCATTAAAATTGCCATCGCAGGTAGACCAAATGTGGGTAAGTCGACCCTAGTAAATAGAATGCTGGGGGAAGATCGAGTGGTCGTTTATGACCAGCCCGGTACAACTAGAGACAGTGTATACATACCGTTTACCCGGAGAGATCAAGAGTACACCCTGATCGATACTGCGGGGATTCGCAAGCGTGGGAAAACCAAGGAAACAGTAGAAAAGTTTTCAGTGGTTAAATCCTTGCAAGCAATTCAAGATGCTAATGTAGTTGTTCTTATCGCTGATGCTCGAACCGGCCTTGTGGAGCAAGATCTTCATTTGCTTGGCTATGTATTAGAGACCGGTAGAGCTTTGGTGATAGCCATTAATAAATGGGATGGTATGGCCAAAACTGAAAAAGAGCATGTGAAGACTGAGATTCGTCGCCGCTTTACCTTCGTCGATTTTGCTAAGATTCATTTTATTTCTGCATTGCATGGTACCGGCGTTGGGGATATTTATGAATCAATACACAAGGCCTATGATTCTGCTAATAAGCAACTCAATACCAATATTCTTACGCGTATTCTTCAAGATTTGGTGAAGGATCATGCTCCACCAGTAGTAAATAATCGTCGCATTAAGCTTCGTTACGCCCACGCAGGTGGCCATAATCCTCCACTGATCATTATTCATGGCAAACAAACTGACAAAGTTCCTGATCATTATACCCGTTACCTAGAAAAGTCTTTTCGCAAGGCTTTAAAGTTGGAAGGAACGCCAATTCGCATTGAAATGAAAAGTGATAGCAATCCTTTTACTGAGAAAGACGAAGGCCTTTCTCCTAAGAAAATCGCACGTAACAAACGAATTGTTAACAGTAGAAAACTGCCAAGAAACTGATCTCTTTCCTTAGGAGTAGACGCCAGATGACTGTCTCGTTCGAGGATGTTAAAGCCGCTGCAAAGCGCATCGAAGGCATTGCAGTAAAAACACCACTTCTGACCTCGCTTTATCTGAACCAATTATTAGACGCTGAAATATTTTTCAAAGCTGAAAATCTTCAACATATGGGTGCGTTCAAATTTAGAGGCGCTTTTAATCGCCTGAGCCAACTATCCGTAGAGAAACGCAAGCATGGAGTAGTGGCTTTTTCATCTGGAAACCATGCCCAAGGTATCGCCTACGCCGCTAAGCTATTAAATATCCGGGCCACGATTGTTATGCCCCATGATGCCCCAGAGATAAAGAAGGAAGGTACAAAAAAGCAGGGTGCAACGATTATATTTTACGATCGTCACAATGAATCACGCGAAGAAATCGCAGCAGCCATCGCCGCTGACTCCGGTGCGGTTTTGGTTCCGGCTTATGATGACGTTGATATTATCGCCGGGCAGGGCAGCTGCGGATTGGAATTGATTCAACAGCTGCAGTTGGTAAATGTTGAGCCAGACTATGTTTTAAGCCCCTGTGGTGGTGGCGGCTTAATGTCAGGGGTAGCCACGGCGGTGAAGGCCCTGTCGCCAAAGACCCAGCTTGTCGGTGTGGAACCGCAGAATTTCGATGATCATATGCGTTCTCGGCAGATGGGCGAGAGAGTAAGGGTCGATAGCAAGGCCACTTCACTGTGTGACTCTCTTATGGCGCCGACGCCAGGAGAAATCACTTGGGCTATAAATGACCGCTTGGTTGATGAGTTTTTGGTGGTGACCGATTTGGACGTTATGCATGCAATGAGTTTTGCTTTCAAATATTTGAAGCTGGTGGTGGAGCCCGGCGGTGTGGTGGCTTTAGCTG
>MDTF01002758.1_pt1 | contig 10594 bp, 8 predicted proteins | sample 811191 | NCBI WGS metagenome assembly MDTF01 (sample SAMN05326649, study PRJNA326480) | marine metagenome | isolation source: seawater | place: Southern Ocean | collected 2011
GTTGTCTGGATGAAATTCTGCAAAACTTTCCGCACAATCTCCTCCTTGTAATAAAAATGCTTTTCCATCAACAACTTGAGCTAGTTGTTCTTTTAAATGTCTTGTTTCACCTGCAAAAACTAATGGTGGAAAATCATTAATTTTATCAAGAACCCCATCCAATTCTTTTTTATCAGGATATTCTGGGATATGTTTTACAGGATAATTTCTCCAGCTATTTATTTTCCAATTTTTCATATTCAACCTAGGAGTGTTCTAACAGAATTTCTTAATTATTCAACTGTCACGAAGTGCTAATTAAGCAAAAAAATAGTAGTAAATTTAATTATCACAAAAAATATGAAACAAATGTTGAAATTAACTCTTTGATAAAAACATCAAAACCTTTCAAATTATCAACAACACTAATTCTTTGATAATGATTAATGACACCACTTGTATTGCTCAAAGAAAAAAAGCTAGATCCAAAAGGATATATCTGTAAATTATATTTACTAGCTAACATCAAGGATCTTTTTAAATGATAGCCATGAGTAACTAAAAGAATTTTGCTATTTTTTTTATCATTATTAGATAGGTATTCATTTAGTTTGAAAAAATTTTCATAAGTATTTCTTGCTTCTTGTAAAAATATGAAATCTTCTTTTTTTATTTTTGAATTTGAAACTAAATTATTAGCAAACTCAAGCTCTGCGTCATTACTTTTATTAATATCCAAATAAGGTCTTCCAGTTGAATAAATAATCTTTAAGTTTTTATTGTTATTATTATTCTTTATTTCTAATGCTTTTAATAATCTATCACTTCCACCCGCAGGAACAAAAATATAATCAATATCATTTTGGACCTTGGCATTAACATAGTCTTTTTCAAGAAAAAAATAAGTTAAGTTTTTCCCAATTGGAAGTGTAGCTAATAATAAAAAACAAATAAAAAAATAATTAAAAAGTTTTTTAAAAAAAAATTTATTTTTATAGATTCCAAGATAAAAAAATATTACCAATAAAAAAATAAAAAAATTACTTGGTACAACAAATGGTGTAAAAATTTTAGAAATATAAAAGTAAGCATCCACAATACTATTCTACTGTTACTGACTTTGCTAAATTTCTTGGTTTATCTATATCGTATCCCTTTTTAAGAGCTGAATAGTAAGCTAATTTTTGCAATGGGATAGTAAGTAAAAAGGGAAGTAAATCATCATTAGTACTTTCTACCCGTATAGTTTCCCAGATATTTTCTGAAAAAACTTCATCTTTACTTTTATTAGTGATCAATAAAACCTTTGCACCTCTTGCTATAACTTCCTGCATGTTAGAAATTGTTTTTTTATAATGACTATCTCTTGGAGCCAAAACTACCACGGGCATTCCATCTTCTATTAAGGCCAGTGGGCCATGCTTCATTTCACCCGCTGGATATCCTTCCGCATGAACATAAGCTAACTCTTTTAATTTAAGAGCACCCTCCAATGCTATCGGGTAAGAAAAACCTCTACCTAAAAACATTGAACCTTTAACGTCTATAAATGAACTTGAGACTATCTGAATTTTATTTTCAACTAATAAGGTTTGTTCAATTAATTTTGGTAATATTTTTAAGTCTTTAATCTTATTTACATAGGCATCTTTATCTAAATCTTTTCTTAAATTACCTAACTTTAATGCCAAAATATAAAGTACTAACATTTGTCCCATGAAAGCTTTTGTAGAGGCTACTCCAATTTCTGGTCCACAGTGAATAGGTAATACAAAGTTAGAGTCTCTTGCAATAGAGCTTTCAATAACATTTACCACGCTACAAGTTTTCATTGCATTCTTGTTACATAGGTCTAAAGCGGCGTATGTATCTGCAGTTTCTCCAGACTGAGAAACAAAGATATAAATACTGTCTTTTTTAAATCTATTTTTTCTATATCTAAACTCAGAAGCTATGTCAGTTGTAACATCTAATGTCGTATTTTCTTCAAACCAATATTTTGCCATTAAGCATGAATGATATGCTGTTCCACAACCTATTAATATTATTGAAGAAATTTCTTTAATACTCCATGGGAAATTATTAATATTAATATCATTATTAATACTGTCTATGTATTCATTTATACAATTTTTTGTAGTTACTGGCTGTTCTTCAATTTCTTTTGCCATAAAATGTTTAAAATCACCTTTATCATAACTTTGCTCCTTTGAAGATAGTTCTAAAACTTCTTTATTAACTTTAAGTCCTTCTTCATCAAAGAATTCCACCTGGTCTTTTTTTATGACACAAAACTCTCCATCATTTAGATATGAAATTTTATTTGTCATCGATTTCAAAGCATAAGAATCTGAACCTAAATAATTTTCATTAGTACCATATCCTACGGCAAGTGGTGATCCTCTTCTTGCTCCTACAATTAAATCTGACCGATCTTTAAAAATTATTCCCAAAGCAAAACTTCCATGAAGTTGCTTAAGAACTTTAATAATAGAGTCCTTTAGATTAAATTCTTTTAAATGTTCTGTAATCAAGTGAACTATTACCTCTGTATCAGTTTGAGATTTAAATATATGGCCTTTATTAATTAGATATTTTTTTAAAATAGTAGAATTTTCAATAATCCCATTATGAACAATAGAAACATTTTCTGAGGAATGAGGGTGAGCATTAACAGTATTCGGTATCCCATGTGTTGCCCATCTAACATGTCCGATGCCTATATTTCCAAGCATATTTTTAATTGCTAAGTTTTTTTCTAAATTATCCACCCTACCTTCAGATTTAACCTCATTAATAATATTGTTTGATAACGTAGCTAAACCAGCTGAATCATAACCTCTATATTCTAATTTTTTAAGAGCATTTATAATTGCTAAAGAAACTGGTTTATTGCTAGTGATACCTATAATTCCACACATGTATTATATATATTTTTTTTTGTAATTTTTAATTTCAATTTGAGAAGCCCTGGATAAGCTTAAAGATTTTTTTTTAACATTTTTTGTTATTACTGATCCAGCTCCAATAGTACTATTTTCATTTATAGTAATAGGTGCAATCAATGATGAGTTAGAACCTATAAAAACATTATCTTTAATTTTAGTTTTACTTTTTTTTACACCATCATAATTACAAGTTATTGTTCCAGCTCCAATGTTAACATTTTTTCCAATCTTACTATCACCAATATATGATAAATGGTTAATTTTAGATTTTTTGCCTATGGTACTTTTTTTTATCTCTACAAAATTACCAATTTTAGATCCATCTTTAATAATTGTGCCAGGGCGAATTCTAGCATAAGGACCAATTTCAACTTTATTTTCAATTTTACAATCTTCCAAAGATGTAAAAGAATTAATTTTAACATTGTTACCAATCTTAACTTTTAAACCAATAACCACATATGGATTTATAACTACATTTTTACCAATTTTTGTATCTTTTGAAAAAAAAATTGTTTCTGAACCAATCATCCTTACACCAGATTTAATAAATTTATTGCGTAGTTTTATTTGAATTTTTTCTGAATTAATTTGTTTCATCTAGAAAAATCTTTATAGTAAGTGCAAACTTATCTTAATTCACAAATTATTTCTTAAAAATACTTTATAAATGTCTCAAAAATATACAATTTTATTTGATCTTGACGGTACTTTAGTTGATACCGCGCCAGATTTGATGCTCGCTCATAATTATGTTATGAAAAAATATGGATACCCTACTAAATCAACTAAAGATATTCGAAAATTAGTTGGCAAAGGAGCGGCTGCCCTAATTGGAAGATCAATCTGGGGACAAGCAAAGAAGGAGTTTCACAATGTGAATGATAAGAAAATTAAAGACAAGATGTCTAAAGATTTCATTAACTTTTATGGAAAAAATATTATTAAGGAAAGTACCCTGATTAATGGTGTTAAGGAATTTTTAAAATGGTGCAAACAAAAAAATATTTCAATGGCAGTATGTACAAATAAACAAGAGCACTTAGCAATAGACCTTTTAAAAAAAATAAGAATATATGATTACTTTGAGTATGTTGCTGGATCAAATACTTTTGATTATTGCAAGCCAGACCCAAGGCACATAACGAGTATTATTGAAATCTTAAGTGGTGATATTAAGAAATCTTTAATGATTGGTGATAGTGAAACTGATGCTAATGCAGCCAGAGCTGCTGAAATTCCAGTAATTTTATTAGAGAATGGATATACAGAAAAAAATACTAATGAAATCTACCATAATCATTTAATAAAAGATTTTATTGGTATTGAAAAAATAGTTTCTACCTATTTATAAGGTTGAGAAGTAAAAGTATTAAACAATGAAAGTAAATAAAAAAAAATACACCTTACAATTATTAAGTTTCATAGATTTTATAAACTATAAATATAATGATAATAAAAAAATAAATAATATAAAAAATAATATTCTAATTCATTTTTTTAAATCTCATTTCTTAGTAAGATTGTTTGTCAAAATTACATTATTTTATTTAAATTCAGTTTCAATGTTAATTTATTGTATTAAAATTCATAATCTTCAATATCAAAAATATGAAACGTTAATAAATTTTTTTCAAAAAATTAAATTATTACAAATAGAAAAAGTAATAGAGCTATTTCACGCTCTTTTAATTATTCATTATGATGCAAAAGAAAAAAAGAATGTTAATATTTTGGAAACAAGTGAAGGAAAAAAAGATTTTTATGAAAATATTGTTGTTGGATCAGGACCATCTGGAAGTATTACGGCTAGTGCGCTACTTGATAACAATAAGGATGTACTGTTAATTGAAAAAGGGAATTCTATTGATCATTTTAAATTAAAACACCCTGGTAATGAACTTTTAACAAAATGGAAAAATGGTGGATTAGCAAGTTCTATTGGAAGTTCTCAAATACAATACGCTTCTGCTGAATGTTTTGGTGGTGGTAGTGAAATTAATAGTGGTCTATATCATGAACCAAATGAAGAGTTTCTTGTTAATTGGAGAGATAAATTTAAAACTCTGGAACTAGAATATAAGGACCTGTCACCATTTATAAGTGAGACAAAAAAAGTGACAAATGTTTCTTATTTAGAAAATTCAAAAAATAATACTATTAACTATATTAAAATAGGAGCAGAAAAAAATAATTGGAAATTAGAAGAAATACCTAGATGGGTTTTTAAACATGAGTCTAGTTATAAAAAAAAATCTATGACGGAGAGTTATTTAAAGAAATACTATTCAAATGGTGGGAATATACTTCTAAATAGCTCAGTTGAAAAAATTAGAAAGTTAGACTCTATTTGGGAGGTTACAATAATAAAAAATAATAAAATAAAAATTTACAAATGTAAAAATTTATTCTTATGTTGTGGATCAATTTATTCAAATTATATTCTCCAAAAAAATAATTTATTAAATAAAAAAAATATTATAAATTTCCATCCAATGTCCAAAGTTATTGTTAAATTTCCTCAAAAAATAAATTTAGAAGGTGATGAAATAACTCCTCATCAACTTACAGAATTTTTACCAAATTTTATAATCGGGAGTGCTGCGAGTGGATTGCAATTTTTGAAAATTTCGTCCTTTGCAAATAAAAAACTCTATGATGAAATTAAAAAAGATTGGGAATATATGGCAATTTTTCATGTAACCTTTTCTTTAGGTGAAGGGAGGGTTTATAACTTTCCTCTTTTGAATGATCCAGTCATTAACTATAAAATAAGACGAGGTGATTTAAAAATTGTTAAAGATGGTATAAAAAAACTCTGCAAGCTGCTTATAGATTCTGGTTGTGAATATGTTTACCCCTTAGTAGATAAAAGTAAAAAATTAGATAAAGATAATTATCTTGATTTTATTGAAGGAATACATGATTTAAATAAGATTAATTTTTCATCAGTTCATATAATGGGTGGCGCACCAATGGGTGAAGCTAGCGCTTGTGTAACAGATTCATTTGGTAAAGTTTTTGGTCACAAGAACTTGTATATTAACGATTCATCTTTAATATGTACGAAATTATTAAAAAATCCTCAAGGAACTGTTATGGCAATTGCATTACGCAATATTAAAAAGTTTATTGAAAATGATATTAATTAATAATAATTGTTAATATATGCTGAAGATTATTTCAATTTTTAGGTTAGAAAATTCTTTAAAAAATATCTTAATTTTCTTTCCATTACTTTTTTCAAAAAAAATTATTATAGATAATGGAATTGAAAATTTATTTTTTGGTTTCCTTTTTTTTATTTTTATGACTTCTATATGCTATGTAACAAATGACTATAGCGATAGATTTGTGGATAAAATAAATAAGCTTAAAAAAAATAAAAATACTAAAATTACAAAAAAAATTGTAATAATATTGAATATAATTCTATTCGTATCAATTTTAATATTAACTATAAAAACAAATATAATAAATTATTACATACCATTGTATTTATTATTATTTTTTTCTTATAATTTTTTTTTTAAACGTATTAAATTTTTAGATATTCTATTTCTTATAGCTTTCTATGTGGTGAGATTATTTTATGGTGCTGAAATAGCCGATATAGACATAAGTTATTGGTTTATTATCTTTTTTATATCTATATTTTTAATCTTAGCCTTATTCAAAAGAATGCTACAGATATTTAACAATCAATTAAAAAAAAAGAATGAAATAATTCAATATTCTTATGAAAATATACCTTTTTTAAAAAGAGCAATTATAGGTGCTTCGGTGATTAATTTTTTGACTTTAATAACATTTATTGCAGAATTGAGTGTTCCCGATACCTTCAATTACTTCTCGTCTGATGTAACAAAATATAATTATAATATCTATTTTTTATGTATTATCGTGTTATTGTATATTTTTTGGCTTTCAAGAACTATAAATATGGTATTTAAAAAGATAATTAAGCAAGATTTTTATTCTTTTATTATAAGAGATAAAATTACTTATATAATAATGTTATCTACAATTTTTGTTATTTTATATAAAGGTTAATTGAACAATGAATAATGAGCTTACAATCATAATACCGGATTATAAGTCTCCTGTTTTACAAGAAGTTATTGAAAAATCTTTATTACTTAAGCCACATAAAATTATAATTTCTAATTACAAAACCTCACTAACAGAAAAAATACAAAATGAAATGGTCTCTGAAACTAATATTGTATTTTTAAATTTTGATGAAAGAAAAAATCCTGGGGACTATAGAAACGAAGGTGTTAAAAAAGCTTATACAAAAAACCTTCTTTTTTTAGACTCTGATGTAAGAGTTAATATAAAAACTATAGAGCGCATTAATTCTAAACTTGATATTGGATTAGAAGAGGATGTTATTTATTGGGGTATCTATAGCGAGTATGGCAAATCGTTATTTTCAAAAATTCAAAATAAAATTTTAAGATATAGATTTTCAAAGAAATTTTTTGATAATGGTTTAAAAAAAGACAAACCCTATTGTGGTCAATCTTCTCATTTTCTTATTACAAAAAATACATTTAATAAAGCAGGTGGATTTAACCCTTATTTAAGAATTAGAGAGGACAATGACTTTGTTGTAAGATCTACTGAAATGGGAATTAAACAAGATTTAGATGAAGAATTTGAAGCAGACCATCTAAAAGTTTATACTCTTTATTCAGAATATTTTCAAAAGCCCTTCCATTCAAGCAAGGTTAAAATTGTGGAACCTAATATTTTCAATAGGCCTCGTGCACAAATTGGCTTAGGCTTATTGTTGTCATGGGTTCTATTTCCACTATCACTTATACTCTCATCTATTTTATTTTTCTTTGATCTAATTTCAATTAACAATTATTTTCTAATAAATGTATTATTCTTAATAATTTCTTTTACCTTCTTACCAAAAAAAATTTCAGATAATTTAAATTTAACTGAAAAAATTTATATTTTCTTATTATTACCTCTAATTGGGTTTAATTTTTTATTGGGTGGTGTGAGTGGTTTATTCTATGGGCTATTACTGAACATTAATGGGTTTATGTTCTATCTCAGCGATTATGCAAAAATTCTTTTTAAAGTTATTTATAGAAATGGTAACCCTATACAAATAGTAAATTTTATTACAGCACGATGTAACCTAAGATGTAATCATTGTTTCTATAAAGATACTTTAGATGCAAAAGATCCTGGAGAAATGAATTTATCCATAATAAATAAATACACAAAAAATTTTGGTTCAGTTCTATGGTATGCGCTAGGTGGTGGTGAACCTTTTGTTAGATCTGATTTATATAAACTTTATGAAAAAGTTGAGACTAACTGTAGACCAAAAGTTTTTACCATTCCAACAAATGGCTGGTATAAAGATAAGATATTTTTATCAACATTAAGAATGTTGCAATTTTCTAAAGGAAAAAGACCCATCATCATTCAATTTTCATTAGATGGAAATCAAGAAATGCACGATCAAATCCGAGGAGATAAATCCCATGAAAAAGTTCTTGAGAGCTTAGAATTATTAAAAAAACTCCAAACTATTTACAAAAAACTACATTTTTCAGTAATTACCGTTGTTACAAATGAAAATAGAGATATTTACCCAAAATTAATTGATGATTTACTTAAATTTGAAACAAATCAAATTAATATTAATTTATTCAGATATGGAACTTTAGATCATCCACCAATACCAAATGAGACTATTGAAAAATATAAAGAAGCAGTGGAGAGATATGAGTTGTTTATCAAAACAAAAAGGCTCAAAAGATATTCTTTTCTAGGAGCAAAGCTTATGAGAATAAAAGAAGCTCTTCAAAAAGATTTAATATATGAGGTTGCTAAAAATGATAAATTTGTAACACCTTGTACCGCGGGAACATTATCATATGTAGTCTGGGAAGATGGAAGAGTTAATGCTTGTGAAATTTTACCCGATACAATTGGCAATGTTAACAGTGAAATATTTCCAAAAAATATTTTTAAATCTGATGTGGCTAAAAAATTAAGAAAAAAAATCAAAGATACAAAATGTAAATGCACATATGAATGTGCTATGTCAACAAATACATTTTTTTCATGGAATATGACAAAAAAATTTCTATGGGCCTACATTTCAAATCGAGTCTAAACTAAAATAAATCAAATTAGTAATTACTTTTTATTCTAAATTTTTAAATAATCTTTTAATCAATGTTGTGTCAAAACAACTATCTAATTTGCATAATTATTCTTTATTATAAAATTTAAATACTATCAAAATTAAGGTATTTCTATATATTAAAAAAATGAATTGTATTGTTACAGGAGGATCTGGATATCTTGGCTCAGCTTTAATAAGTCATCTATTATCAAAATCTCTAAATGTTAAAAATTTTGATAAAGTTATTAATGAAAATATTAATGTTCAGTTTGAAAAAGGTGACATTACTAATTTAGAAAGATTATTAGAAGTCACTAAAAATATTGATATTATTTATCATTGCGTAGCAAAAGTACCTATTACAAAAAATAAAAAAGATTTTAAAAGTGTTAATTTAACAGGAACAGAAAATATTTTAAAAGCTGCACTACATAATAAAGTAAAAAAGGTAATTTATATTTCTAGTTCAGCAGTTTTTGGAATACCAAAAAAGACACCTATACTAGAGGACGATGAAAGAAAACCAATTGAAGCCTATGGTGCATCCAAGAAAGATGGTGAAGATTTATGTTTTGAGTATATGAAGAAAGATTTGGATATTACAATTATTAGACCAAGAACTATATTGGGTTCTGATAGACTTGGAATCTTTAGTATTCTTTTTGATTGGATTAGTGAAAATAAAAATGTTCCAGTAATGAATAATGGACAAAATTTATACCAATTTGTTGACATAAGGGATTTGAATGAGGCAATTTATAAATCTTCGTTATTAAAAGGTAACAATGTATTCAATATTGGTGCAGAAAAATTTTCTACTATTTTTAATATTGTCAATTCTTGTATAGTTTATGCCAATAGTAAATCTATAATCAAAAATATTGATGATAATTTTTTGTTTAAAATGGCAAATATTATTAGTAAGACAAGCTTAATACCTTTACAAGACTATCATTTTAAAGTTTATGGTAAGTCAGTTTTTTTTGATATTACCAAGTCAAAAACAATACTTAACTGGAGTCCTAAATTTTCAAATACCGAATCTATAATTAACTCTTACCAAAACTTTATTAATAAAAAAAATAACCATATATTTGATAAGTACAGCTCTCCCCATAATTCCCTATTAAAAAAAGGTTTACTCAAATATGCACATTTATTTATCTAATTGATTTAACTCAATAAAAGACTCGAATTATCCTTAATAGTAATTTTTTATATTTTTAATATTGATTTAATTTTTTTTATTACTATTACTACTCTGATATAAAATAAGGAGATGTTGTGATTTCACATAAAGTTAAAGTTTATCCATCAAAAATTCAATTACCCAAAAAAAATCAATTAGCATGGAAAATTGCTGAAATAGCTTCAGATAATGCAAAATTAGATAAGGCAGCTATTGAAATGGTTATTAATAGAATAATTGATAATGCCTCAGTTGCTATTGCTTCTTTAAACAGAAAAGCTGTTATCTCTTCAAGAGAAATGGCTCTAAAGCATCCTA
>MDTF01011921.1_pt1 | contig 10593 bp, 9 predicted proteins | sample 811191 | NCBI WGS metagenome assembly MDTF01 (sample SAMN05326649, study PRJNA326480) | marine metagenome | isolation source: seawater | place: Southern Ocean | collected 2011
ACCGCCATGATATTCATTTTTTGTCATCTCATGTATCTTAAAATTAGTATTATTTAAAATTGACTTAATATTTTTTGCAGTAAAATAGGATATATGTTCATGGTAAATTTGATCAAATTTTAATGAAATTGTTCCAATAGTAAAGTTTGGTTGCTCAAAAATAAACATTCCATTATTAGCTAATAAATTATGAATTCCTTTTAAAAAATCTTTAGGTGTATCAGAGTGATTAAATACGTTATTAGCAATGATTAAATCCACTTCACCAAAAATTTTTTTTATTTTACGACTTTCCTTATAATTAAAAATACTTTGAATAGAGTTAAGCTTTTTCTTTTTACTAATGTTTATCATAAACTTGGAGGCGTCTACACATAAGACATTTGCACCTTTTTTTTTTAATAAGAGAGATAAAAATCCATCGTTTGAACCAATTTCTATGATTTTTTTACCCTTAAGATAATTTTTTTTATCAAGATCATTTGCGAGTTTTTCCCAGTGTGTTCTTGAATAATTAGAATTGGCAGATGTATAAGAATAGTCTAAATCAATATATCTTTCTTTTGGATTCGTAACTATTCTTGATTGAATAAAATTACATTTTTTACACAAATCTAGAATTAATGGATATTTAGGGTCTTTTTTTTTTAATTTATTTTTTGGAATAAATCTATCGGCAAAAGAATGGTCACCTAAGTTAATTATTTCATTGAGAGATTCTTTATTGCAACTCAAGCATCTTTTTCTTTTTTTATACTTCATTAACCAGCATATCTATTAACCAATTTACAAATTTTATCAATTTCACTATTTTTTAAATCTAAGCTTGATGGTAACCATAATCCATTATTACAGTAGAAGTTTGAAATTGGAAAATTTTTAAACTTACTATAAATCTTTTGAGTATTAAGTGGAGGGTAAACTACACGAGTATAAATCTTATGTTTTTCTAGTTTCTTTTTTAAATTTTTTACTCCATGTAAATAAATATCAACAGACCATGGTGTTTCATTTTTTTTCATTTCAATCATGATAATTTTTGAATTATTTATTAAATTGCTTCTATATCTTTTAAATATTTCTTTTTTTTTTAAAATTCTCTTTTTAATATCTTTAAGTTGTTCAATTGCAATTACAGACTGCATATCTGTAATTTTAAAATTATAACCAATCGTATAATGAATGTCTTCACCAGATCTTTTTCTACCAAAATTTTTATATAATCTAAGTTTTTTGGCTAGAGCACTATTATTGGTAACTACCGCACCACCCTGACCCATCGCAATGAGTTTGGGCATGCTAAACGAAAAAGATCCTGCAATTCCAAAGCTTCCTACATGAGTTTTTTTAAGATAACTACCTATTGCGTGAGCTGAATCTTCAATTAAAAATATTTTATTTTTTTTACAAATATTTCTTATTTTTTCAATTTGACCAATTCTACCATTCATATGAGTATAAATTACAACTTTTGTTTTTTTATTAATTTTTTTAATTAAGTCTACTGGACACATACATAAATCTTTATCAGAAATATCGACAAGTATTGTTTTCAAACCCACAGCATTTGCAACATTTGCTGTAGCAACCATCGTGTAATTTGATACCAAAACTTCTGAATTCTTTTTCAAATTAAGACAGTCTAATATGGAAGACATTGTAATGGTTCCATTTGGAAATGTGATGCAATGTTTGCTATTGCTAAACTTGGCAAATTTCTTCTCAAAATTTTCTGTTACTTTATGCTCTGTTAACCAGTTATCTTTTTTAATATAATCATAAAGAGCTTGCTTAGCTTTTTTTCCTAGGACTGGTTTAATTTGATTTATCATTAATCTATTTTTTGGATAATTTTTTTGCAATATTTTTTGCTTGATCTAAACTCATTCCATACAGCTCTAAGTCACTAATTAGCATATCTTTACATAAGGCATCTAAATCATACTTTGGTTTCCATTTAAGAAGTTTTCTCGCTTTAGTGCTGTCGCCTTGTAAGCTTCTTACTTCTGATGGTCGCATAAAATTCTTATTATTCGTAACAACAAATTTTTTCCAGTCTAAATTTAAAATTTTAAAAACTTTCTTTAAAAAATCCTCTATTGAGTAATTCTTACCCGTCGAAAGAACAAAATCTTCTGGTTTTTTATGTTGCAAAATTAACCAAATACCACGCACATAGTCTTTTGAGTGACCCCAATCTCTTCTTGTAGATATATCGCCTAAAAAAATCTTTTTTTCATGTCCACTTAAGATTCTTGCTAAAGAATGAGTAATTTTTCTAGTTACAAAATTTAAGCCCCTTCTTGGAGATTCATGATTAAATAAAATACCATTTGCTGCAAATAATCCATGTGCCTGTCTAAAGTATCTTGTTGTATAGAAGGCTGAAACCTTAGAAATACCGTACGGACTTTGTGGGTTAAAGTTGCTTTTTTCATTTTGTGGTGGTGGTGTAGATCCAAACATTTCACTTGATGATGCTTGATAAAACTTACAACTTTTATGGTTTTTTAAAATTGATTCAAGAATTCTGTATGACGCTAGTGTATTTATATTTAACGTTGCTTCCCCTGTGGAAAAACTTATGCCAACATGACTCATAGCAGCTAGATTATAAAATTCCTTAGGTTTATACTTGATAATCAGATTACTAATACTAGATGTATCTGTTAAATCCATATAGTGAAGATTTAATTGGCCAGACTTCTCATGCTTATCAATTATACTTTGAATTCTATCAATATTTAAAACACTGGTTCTTCTTAATAAACCATGAACTATATAATTTTTTTCTAAAAGTAACTCAGCTAGATAAGACCCATCTTGACCAGTTATGCCTGTAATAAATGCAATTTTTTTTTTCATTTTTTTTGAAAGTATAAACTTAAAATATTAATTAAAACTTTTAATCCATCTAAAAACTTATTAACTTTACTTGAACCATAAAGTCTTTTTCTTTCTTTGGAAAGAATTTCTTTACATTTAAAATTCCTATAACATTTAACTAAAAATTCAGTACATATTGTAAAATCTTTTCTTTTAAGGTTCAGCTTCTTAATATTTTCTTTTTTTCCAAGCACATATAAAAACATTACATCAGATGTATTCATGCTAAATAGTACTCTAACAAGGTTAGTAAAGAAGAAATTACCAAACTTTGTAATAAGTGTATCATCATCACTTGTGTTTCCATTTAAATATCGACTGCCAAACACAAAATCAGCTCCAGCCATCATTTCATTCATCATCTTTTGTATAGCATTTGGATTAAAAGAATTATCACCGTCAAAAATAACAAAATAATCAAAATTAAGATTATTTAATGCATTAATAACCGAGGCACCAAATCCTTTCATATCTTTTTTATCTAAAATTACTCTACACCCTAAATTTTTAGCAATACTTGCTGTATCATCTTTTGAATTAGCATCAAGAATGGTTATGTTGTTGAACCCTTCTGCTATTAAATCACTTATTACCTTTTCAATATTTCCAGCTTCATTAAATGTTGGAATTAAGATTTCGATTTCACTTTTTTTCATTTATTTTTAATATTTTAATATTTCTATTTTGACTTTTAAACTTTTTATTTAATAAAGTCATATATTTTATCTTAAGTAGATTTTTATTTCTAAGATTAACAATGATGCAATAATAATTGAACTTAATTGATATCTTTTTTAGTATTTTATTTAATAAAAATAAATCAAAAGAATCAGAGAAAAAAATTACTAGTTCTCTATTTTTCTTCAATTCTTTTATTTTACCCAATAATTGATTATTTTTTTTACTATTTCTAAGGTTTAAATTTAAGAAATGAGCTTCATTAATTCTTTTCTTTTTTAACGAATCAATTATTTCACTATCAATATCAACGCCCAAAAATAAACTTTTGAAACTTGCTGAAAAAAATTTTTGAGCCCTTGAATATCCACAACCTAAATCTAGTAGTAAAAAATTATTAATTTTATTTTTTTTTAGATTATCTGCTGCAATCTTTAAGAAATAATATGGAGTTGGTATGTATGGTGTGTCATATGTTTTTTTATCCATTGTCTCTTTATAGCTACTAGATTCTGTGTCTTTATAGTTGAGTGTGTCTATATCCCTAAATTTTATAATGTAAAAAGCCTCATAAAAAATAATTTTTAGTACTGTAAAAACACCATAATTATTTATGTTTTTGAGTAATAAAAATAAATTATACATACTCTCTATGAATTAATTGTTATTTTTTTTTGATCTCGTCAGAAATTAAAAAGGCTAGTTCGAGAGCTTGATTTGCATTAAGTCTTGGATCACAATGAGTGTGGTACCTATCAGATAAATCTCTATCTGAAATTTTTTGAGCTCCACCAGTGCACTCAGTAACATTTTGACCTGTCATTTCAATATGGAGGCCACCTGCATAGGTGCCTTCACTTTTATGACATGCAAATACATTCTTAACTTCTTTTACAACATTATTAAATGGACGCGTTTTGTATCCAGTACTAGATTTAATAGTATTGCCATGCATTGGGTCACACGACCAAATAACATTTAATCCCTCTTTTTTTATTGATTTAATTAATTTCGGTAAATATTTATCTACGTTTTCATGTCCAAATCTTGATATTAAAGTAATTTTTCCTTTTTCATTTTCTGGATTAATTTTATTACACAAATTAATTAAATCCTCTGGTTTAAGAGTGGGTCCACATTTAATACCTATTGGGTTTTTAATTCCTCTACAAAACTCAACATGACCTCCGTCTAACTGTCTTGTTCTGTCACCTATCCAAACAAAATGTGCCGAGGTATCGTGGTATTCACCTGTAGTAGAGTCAATTCTTGTCATCGCCTCTTCAAAAGGCAGTAATAGAGCCTCATGAGAGGTCCAAAAATTTACAGTTTTTAACCTTCTGTTAAAATCAGAATTTATCCCACATGCATCCATAAAGCCTAATGCATCTGCAATTTTGTCCTCAAGTTCTTTAAATTTTTTAGCTTCTGGGCTTTTTTTAATAAAGCTCAAATTCCATGTATGAACCATTTTTAAATCAGCAAATCCACCATGAGAGAACGCCCTTAAAAGATTTAGTGTTGATGCAGATTGAGAATAAGCTTTAAATAATCTTTTAGGATCTGGTATTCTTGATTTTTCATTAAATTCCATACCATTGATATTATCACCTAAGTAACTAGGTAATTCTATACCATCTTTTATTTCTAGTGGGGAACTTCTAGGTTTAGAAAACTGTCCAGCAATTCTTCCTACTTTAATTACTGGTAATGATGCAGAGTAAGTTAAAACTAACGACATTTGAAGAATTAATTTAAATGTATCTCTTATATTATCAGGATGAAATTCTGCAAAACTTTCAGCACAATCACCTCCTTGCAGTAAAAATGCTTTACCATCAACAACGTCGGCTAACTGATCTTTTAAATGTCTGGTTTCTCCAGCGAATACTAAAGGTGGAAAACTCTTGATCTTACTAAGCACAAGATTCAATTCCTTTGTATCAGGATAATCAGGAATGTGTTTTGTGGGATAATTTCTCCAACTATTTGCTTTCCAATTTTTCATATTCAACTTATAGATGTATTGTATAATTTAATTTAAATAAAAGTAAACTTTTTAAAATAATACTTTAGATATAAGTAAAAAAAAGTTTATTTATAAGAGAAAATGAAACTAATCTTAAAAACACTACAAAGTATAGACAATTTAGTTACATATATTTTTTCTAACCTATCCAAAGAAAATTTTTTTCTACAAAATTTCTTCGGTAAAAAAAAAATTACATTGGTGGATGTTGGAGCAAATCTGGGTGGTTACACAGATATGATTATAAAAAATATTGACATAAATGAGATTCATATTTTTGAACCTTCTAAGAAATGCTTTGAATATCTAAAAAAAAGATTTGATAGAAAAAAGATATATATAAATAATAAGGCACTCTCTAATATTAATAAAATGAGCACATTTTATGAAAATGAAATTCTTTCTCAATCAAGTCTACATAATACAAAAAATAGATTTAATTCAAACTTAAAAAATACAGATATATACAAAGTAGAGTGTCTCACACTGGATAAATATTTTCACAATCAAGATAAAAAAATTGTAATTGACTTATTAAAAATTGATGCTGAAGGAGAAGATTTAAAAGTATTAGAAGGTGCTTCAAAACTACTAAAAAATAAGAAAATTAAGTTAATTAAAATAGAGTTATTAAATTCTTTTTTTGGATCAAGAAATAAATCAAATATAAATGAAATAATATTATTTTTAAATAGATATAACTATTATATTACAACAATAACAAAAACAAAATTTGTTGATGAAAAATTGCTTATGATGGATGTTTATTTTAGCAATAAATAAATTGTGTATAATAATCTGAAAAAATTAATCTTTACAAAATTCTAAAAGTTTCTCTCTAGGAATTCTTTTTGTGTATCCAGTATAGAAATTATCTGGTTCTACTACAACTTCACCCAAAACGTAATGACAGCCATTACCTTTATTTTTCATCTTTGCAATAGATATGGTTTCTCTATTAGAAAAAACTAAAACAGAACAAAAAATTACTAGTGAAAAAAAATATAAAAAATTAAATTTAAAATTTTTTGATAAGATTGAGAGTGATAATAATAATAAAAATTCTGAAAAAATAAAATAGCTTGGATCTTCATATCTAAAAGAGCATATTGTTTGAAAAATAATAAAACCAATTAAAAGAGATATAATGGAAAACTTTTCATTTTTAGGGATATTTTTAAAAAAAATAGATAATAAAACTATATTTGAATAAATTAACAACGACTGAAAAGAAATCGTAAAAAAGTATTTAATAAAAATATTTTGTAAATTTGATAAAAAAGTAAAAAAATAAACTGGCAAAGCTACGAAATCAATTTTATTTAAAGTTGAACCTGAGCTAAATTGATTAAGATGACCAATAAAACTAGTAAAAGAAATTACCCAAATTTCCTTATGGGCACCAAAAAAATTAATTAAAATAAGTTTATAACTAAAATATGCAGCTAAATAGATTAAATTATAGATTAATAGATAACTATATTCTTTAAATTTAAAGTATTTTACATACATAAATAATAACAAGTTAACCCCTGCATAATTAATGAATAAAAATAAAAAATCTAAATATCTATCGGGTCTGAAAGTTTTTAAAAAAATAAATAGAAACACTAAAAAATAAACCACAAAAAGTATAATATTTTTCTTCATATATTTTGATTGAATTAAATCATTTTTACCAACCTTTAAGAAATAGAATGAAGAAAACATTAATGCTGGTGCCGCAAAGTAAACTAATTTTTTTTGCATCATTGATGATAAAAATAAAATAATAACCAACATAAAATAAAAATAACTTTTTTTATTTTCTGCTTCAAAAAACTTAATTAAAAAAAAATAGCTAGCTAGTAAGAAGGTTGCTGCAAGTAAACCACTTTCAATTCTTGTAGATTGATTCAAAAAGCCAGTCGATACAAACAATAAAAGAATTATAAAAAAAGCATCAATATTTCTAACTGAAAATTTTTTCATAATCTTAAAAAAAATTATAGTAAATATTGAACAAAAGATGAAAGTACCAATTTGTGAAATTAAAAAAAGTTTATTTAATGACACATTTATATTTGGTTCATTTAAGAAACTGCTTAAGTCATAAAAATTTATATAACCAAAGAAATAGAAAATTTTATAAAATACTGGATATATTAAAAAAGTAAATAATGCTGGATGATCTGTGTGTTCTTGTTCTAACCCCTCCGCATATAACAAAGAGTTATAAACAAACACTATATCATCCTTATGTTTTGACCAATGTTTAAAAGAAAGTGTTTCTAAATTATAAAAATTACTTATTGAGATTAAAAAAATTCCTAAAATAATGATTAATAAAGATAATATTAGTTTGTTATTTTCTTTAAACATAACTTGTCTTTAGGGAATTATTATGACCTTTTCAACTATAATAAATTTATTTGATTGTTACTTAATCATTTCTTTATTCTACAGTAACTGACTTGGCTAAATTTCGAGGTTTATCAATATCGTAGCCTTTTTTAAGAGCAGAATAGTAAGCTAGTTTTTGCATTGGGATTGTTAATAAAAATGGAAGTAGGTCATTGTTTGTATTTTCTACTTCAATAGTTTCCCAAATATTTTCTGATACCACTTCGTCTTTACTTTTGTTAGTAATTAATAAAACTTTCGCACCTCTAGCTATCACTTCCTGCATATTTGAAATTGTTTTTGGATAATGGTTGTCTCGTGGAGCTAAAACTACTACTGGCATTCCATCTTCAATTAAGGCTAGTGGACCATGCTTCATTTCACCAGCTGGATACCCTTCTGCATGAACGTAGGCTAATTCTTTTAATTTAAGAGCACCCTCTAAAGCTATAGGATAAGAAAAACCTCTACCCAAAAACATTGAACCTTTAGCTTCAGTAAATGTGCTTGAAACAGCTTGAATCTTATTTTCAGTTAATAAAGTTTCCTGAACAAGTTTTGGTAATATCTTTAATTCTTTAATCTTATTTATATATTGATCTTTATCTAAATCATTTCTTAAAATTGAAAGTTTTAATATTAAAATATATAGGACAAGCATTTGTCCTAAAAAAGCTTTTGTTGAAGCAACTCCAATTTCAGGTCCACAGTGAATTGGTAAAACAAAATTAGTGTCTCTAGCTATTGAGCTCTCAATAACATTAACAACACTGCATGTTTTCATATTATTTTTATTACATAAATCTAAAGCCGCGTAAGTATCTGCGGTTTCTCCAGACTGTGAAACAAATACATATAGGCTATCTTTTTTAAATCTATTTTTTCTATATCTAAATTCTGAAGCAATATCAATTGACACATCCATTGTTGTATTTTCCTCAAACCAATACTTTGCCATTAAACAAGAATGATAAGCAGTTCCACAGCCAATTAACGTTACAGAAGAAATTTCTTTTATGTTCCATGGGAAATTATGAATATTGATATCGTTGTTAATACTATCAACATATTCATCTATGCAACGTTTTAAGGTTGTTGGTTGTTCCTCTATCTCTTTTGCCATAAAATGTTTAAAATCACCTTTATCGTATTCTTGCTCATTAGAAGAAAGTTCTAAAACTTTTTTATTAATTTTGAAACCTTTTTCATCAAAAAAATCAATATGATCTTTTTTTATAATGCAAAACTCTCTATCATTTAAATATGAGATTTTATTTGTCATTGATTTTAAGGCATAAGAATCTGAGCCAAGGTAGTTTTCATTCGGACCATAACCTACTGCAAGTGGTGATCCTCTTCTTGCACCTACAATTAAATCTGGTTGATCTTTAAATATTATTCCCAAAGCAAAACTACCATGAAGTTGCTTAAGAACCTTTATGATACTATCCTTGAGATTATTTTTCTTTAAATATTCTGTAATTAAATGAACTATAACTTCTGTGTCTGTTTGAGATTTAAATATATGACCCTTGCTAATTAAATATTTTTTCAAAATTGTAGAATTTTCAATAATTCCATTGTGGACAACTGAAACATTTTCCGAGGAATGTGGGTGTGCATTAATAGTGTTTGGGGCTCCATGTGTGGCCCATCTGACATGCCCTATTCCAACAACTCCCATCATATTCTTAATTGTTAAGTTCTTCTCTAAATTATCTACTCTACCTTCTGATTTAACCTCATTTATAAATCCGTTTGATAGCGTTGCTATGCCTGCTGAATCATAACCTCTATATTCTAATTTTTTTAGTGAGTTTACAATTGCAGAAGAAACTGGTTTATTACTAGTGATACCTATTATTCCACACATTATTTATTTTTTTTTTGTTTATAATTTTTTATTTCAACTTGTAGTGCTCTAGTTAGGGCTAGAGATTTTTTTTTTACATTCCTTGTTATTACCGATCCTGCGCCAACAATACTATTTTCACTTATTGTAACAGGTGCAACTAAAGATGAATTAGATCCTACAAAAACATTATTTTTAATTTTTGTTTTACTTTTTTTAACACCATTATAGTTACAGGTAATTGTTCCAGCACCAATATTGACATATTTTCCTATTTCAGTATCACCAATATATGATAGATGATTAATTTTTGACTTTTTACCAATTGTGCTTTTTTTAACTTCGACAAAATTACCAATTTTAGATCCCTCTTTTAAAACTGTGCCAGGTCTTATTCTTGCATAAGGTCCTATATCAACTTTATTTGCAATCTTACAATCTTCTAAATGTGAAAAAGAATTTATTATTACATTGTTTCCAATTTTGACCTTTTCTCCAATAACAACATAAGGATTGATGGTTACATTTTTACCAATTTTTGTATCTGTTGAGAAAAAGATTGTTTCTGGGCCAATCATTTTAACTCCAAGTTTAACAAACTTATTTCTAAGTTTTATTTGTATTTTATATGAATTTATTTGTTTCATTGTTAAAAATCTTTATAGTAAGAATTACGATACCTTAATTCACAAATTATTTCTTAAAAATACTTTATTAATGACTCAAAAATATACATTCTTGTTTGATTTAGACGGTACCTTAGTTG
>MDTF01007244.1_pt1 | contig 10591 bp, 10 predicted proteins | sample 811191 | NCBI WGS metagenome assembly MDTF01 (sample SAMN05326649, study PRJNA326480) | marine metagenome | isolation source: seawater | place: Southern Ocean | collected 2011
ATTATGAAACAATTAAATCTCTTTATTGAATTAACAAGATTAAAAAAACCAATTGGTTTTATGCTTTTATTCTGGCCTTGTGCTTGGGGATTAACGCTTGCATATGATTTTTCAAATGATTTTAAAAATTATTTTTTTTATCTAGCTTTATTTTTTTTAGGATCTGTCTTAATGAGATCTGCAGGATGTATAGTAAACGATATTTTTGATAAAGAATTCGATAAGAAAGTTTGGAGGACAAAAAATCGACCCATTACATCTGGAAAGGTTTCCGTAAAATTAGCATTTATCTATTCTGTCTCTTTGTGCTTATTAGCTTTTATAGTATTATTAAATTTTAACAATCTAACAATCATTATAGCACTTGGATCGATGCCTTTAGCTTTTACTTATCCATTGATGAAAAGATATACATATTGGCCACAACTATTTTTAGGAATTACATTTAACTATGGTTTAATTTTAGGCTGGGTTTCAATCAAAGAAAATTTGGGTATTGAAGCAATTATCTTTTATTTAGGAGCCATATTTTGGACACTTGGTTACGACACTATATATGGATATCAGGACATTAAAGATGATGAAATTATAGGCTTAAAATCAACCTCAATTAAATTCAAAAAAAATCCGTACCAATTTATAACCATATGCTATTTGATATTTATACTTTGTACGATAACTATAGGAATTATAATGAAATTTAATAATTTTTTTTACCTTTTTTTAATAATCCCAACTATACATCTATTCTTGTTGCAGATAAAAAATCTAAATATTAATAGTTCCATAAATTGTTTAAAAATTTTTAAAAGTAATAATTTTTTTGGTTTTATAGTTTTGGCTAATATTTTAGTAGGAAAGCTTTAAAAATGAATGGCAAGTATATTTTAATAAGACTTTATAAAGATTATACAAAAAGATATCTAAATAAAATATTACTATCTGGTTTTTTTGCAATTTTATTAGCAGGAAGTACTTCTTCGGTTGCTTACTTACTTGATCCAGCAATTAAAAAATTGTTTATTGATAAAAATCAAACACTACTTTTTGTTATTCCAGTTTTGATAGTATTTGCCTTTATGATTAAAGGAACTTCATTATTTTTTGCTAAAGTAATAATGATACGTGTATCTGCGGAAGTTCAAAAAGATATTCAGCAGGATATGCTTAAATCGTTAATTAAAGCTGACACTCAATTAATAGATAGTAAACATTCTGGAAAATTTATAGCTAACTTAACGCATGATGTAGGCATGATCACTAATGTGATTAGCGTTGGTTTGTTAAATCTTTTTAAAGATAGTCTTACTTTAATTGGGTTGCTATCAGTTATGTTTTATCAAAATTGGAAACTTTCATTATTAGCAATGATCATGATACCTCTGGCTAGTATTGCAGCAAAATCATTAGGGAAAAGAATAGGTAAGGTTTCTACCGAACAAATGGAAAAAGCAGGTATACTGAGCACATATTTAATAGAAATATTCAAAAACCATAAACTAATTAAAATCTTTCAGAATGAAGCCTATGAAAATAATAGAGCAATAACATATGTTAATGAACTAAAAGAAAAATCTATAAAAATTGCAGAAGTTTTTGTAAGAGCCTCTCCAATAATGGAAACTCTTACAGGAATAATGATAGGTTTGTTAATTTATTATTCAGCTAAACTTATGGGTGAGGGAGAAATAGATATTAATAATTTTTTTTCTTTTCTTGCTGCAATGATGTTGGCTTACCAGCCCGTCAGATCACTTTCTACTTTAAACATTGCTGTCAATCAGGCACTCTCTGGCGCAAAAAGAGTCTTTCCCATAATTGATGATAAGAATAAAATTGTAGATCTTGAAAATCGTAATGACATTAAGATATCAAATGCAGAAATAAACTTTAAGAATGTTAGGTTTAAATATAATGAGAGTGATGACCTAGAGGTTTTAAAGTCAATTAATTTAAATATAATGGGTGGGAAAATGACCTCCCTTGTTGGACACAGTGGTGCAGGAAAATCAACAATCCTGAACCTAATACCAAGATTTTACGATTGTAACGACGGAGATATTACTATTGATAACCAGTCTATATATGAAACAAAGCTTTTTTCTTTAAGAAAAAATATTTCTTTAGTAAGTCAGGACACAACGTTGTTTGATGATACAATTAGAAACAATATTGCGTATCCAAAATTGGAAGCTTCACAAGAAGAAATAGAAGAGGCAGCCAAATATTCATACGCAAATGAGTTTATCGAAAATTTACCCCAAAAATATGAGACTAAAATTGGTGAAAATGGAATAAGACTTTCTGGCGGAGAAAAACAAAGACTATCTATAGCCCGCGCGATACTAAAAAAAAGTCCTATAATTTTGCTAGATGAAGCAACCTCCTCATTAGACGCTGAAACAGAGAGTAAAATTCAAAAAGCAATAAATTTTTTAACAAAAAATAGAACTACCGTAGTTATAGCTCATAGACTTTCGACTATTTTAAATTCAGACAGGATATATGTAATTGAAAAAGGAAAAATAGTTGGAGAAGGCAAACATGATGAGTTGATAAGTTCTTCAAAAGTTTATAAAAATTTTTATGATAAGCAAATTAAAAAGACGTAATGCTGTTTATCTACAGACTACTAATTAATATAATAATTATTCTATCACCCATAATTATTCTAATAAGATTAATAAAAAAGAAAGAACACAAAAAAAGATTTAAGGAAAAATTTTGTTTTTTTTCTAAAAAAAGAGGCCCCGGAAAGATAATCTGGTTTCATGGAGCAAGTGTTGGTGAGCTATTAAGTGTTATTCCTCTGGTAAAAAAGTTGGAAAAAAATAAAGATATAGATAAAATATTGATTACATCAACAACATTAAGTTCAGCTAACGTTTTCTTAAAATTTAAATTTAAAAAAACAATCCATCAATTTTTTCCAATAGATTCAAACTTTCTCACTAAAAAATTTTTAAATTATTGGCAACCAACAATAGCAATTTTTATTGATTCTGAGATTTGGCCAAATATGCTGAATAACCTTAAAAAAAAATCAATAAAACATATTTTATTAAATGCAAGGTTAACAAAAAAATCTTATAGAAGATGGAAATTTTTTTCATTTTATTCAAAAAAATTATTTAGTAATTTCGATGCTGTTTATCCACAAAATATAGAAACTAAAAACTATCTAAATAAACTTGGAGCAAAAAATATTATAGAAATAGGAAATTTAAAATTTTCTGAAAATGAATATAAAATAAATTTTACATCGCAAAATAAAATAAAAGCACTAAGCAAAAAAAGAGAGTTATGGTGTGCATCAAGTACTCACAATTTTGAAGAAATCATTTGTGCAAAAGCACACGAAAACTTAAAGCATAAATATAATGATTTATTAACAATTATAATACCCCGTCATATTGATAGAGTAAAAGAAATAGCATTATCTATTGAAAAAATTGGGCTGAATGTTCATTGTCATAGCTCAAATAAAAAAATTAAAAAAGATACTGATATTTATTTGGTGGATACTTATGGTGAGACAAAAAATTTTTTTAAAATATCTAAAATAGTTTTTTTAGGTGGGTCAATAATTGAGCATGGTGGACAAAATCCTCTCGAAGCAGTCAGATTTGGTTGTAAAATACTTCACGGCAAGAATATAGAAAATTTTCAAGACATATACTCGCTATTAAAGAAAAATAAACAATCTATACAAGTTAATACATATAAACAAATTTCAAGTTCACTTGAAAAAATATTTAAAACTAAGAATGATTCTGCTATTTTCACAAATAAAATAATAAAAATGGGTGATGAAATACTCTTTAAGGCTAAAAAAGAAATTATAAATTTAATAAAATAAAATGAATTTCAAAAAACCCAAATTCTGGGATTTAAGAAAACCCACCTTACTTTCAAAAGTATTAATACCGTTTACTTTTCCTGTAATAATAAATAATTTGCTGACTAAAAAAAAACTAAAAAAAAAAAATATAAAAACTATTTGTATAGGTAATATATATTTGGGTGGAACAGGAAAAACACCTCTATCAATTAATATATATGAGATACTAAAAAAAATGAATTTGAAATCAGTATTCATTAAAAAAAAATATTATAATCAACAAGACGAAAGAAAAATGTTGCTTAGTAGGGGTAGCTTAATTGATAAAAAAACAAGAATAGATTCCCTCAACCAGGCAATTAAAGATAAAAAACAAGTTGCTATATTTGATGATGGTCTACAAGACCGAAGTATTAATTATGACATATCTATTGTTTGTTTTAATTCAAAGAAATGGCTAGGAAACGGAAAGTTAATTCCAGCTGGTCCCTTAAGAGAAAAAATTTCATGTTTAAAAAAATATGATGCTGTATTTCTTAATGGAAATAATGAAAATAATCATAAAATCAAAGCCTACATTAAAAGAAGTTTTCCTAGAATAAATCTATTTGAAGCTGAATATATTCCTTTGAATATTCATCAAATTGATAAGAGAGAGAAATATATTATATTTTCTGGCATTGGAAATCCTGATAGTTTTAAAAGTACATTAATTGATAATGAGGTTAATGTTATTAAAAGTTTGGAATATCCGGACCATTATCAATACAAAAATAAGGATATTAAAAAAATTAAGACAGAAGCTAAAAAACTTGATGCTAAAATTATTACTACAGAAAAAGACTATATGAGATTAAATTCTAATAATGCAAAGAATATTCAATTTCTCAAGATTAAATTAAGGATAAAAGAAGAAAAAAAATTTATTAATTTTTTAAAAATAAAAATATGAAAATTATTAGATATTTTTTTGAGTTCTTGATAGTTTGTGTTCTTTTTTTGTTGTTCAAATTACTTGGTTATAAGATTGCATCATTCTTAAGTAACCTAATTGGATCATTATTTGGTCCATTATTTAGGTCAAAGAATTTAATTTCAAATAATATTAAGAAAGCGTTACCCAGGAAAAATTCAAAAGAAATTTCAATAATACACAAAGAGATGTGGGGTAATTACGGAAAAATTTTATCTGATTATGTTTTTATAAAAAAATTCAGAAATTCAAAACTCAAAAATTATTTAGAAATTAATGGCGAAGAAGTTTTGCACCAAATTAAAATTAATAAAAAACCAGTTATTTTCATTTCTGCTCATTTTATTAATTTTGAGTTGATGGCTATGCAAATTGAAAAATCAGGTATTAAGTTGGCAGCTATTTATAGGCCCCTTAATAATATTTTTTTAAATAAAGTTATGGAATACATAAGGGTTAAGTATATTTGCTTGCATCAAATCAAAAAAGGAATTTCAGGCACACGAAAAATGCTTACTTTATTCAAGCAAGGTTATTCTATTGCATTAATGATTGATCAACGAGTAAGTGAAGGAATCAAGTGTAATTTTTTTGGAAGCCCCGCATCAACAACAACTATCCCAGCACAATTAATTAAAAAATTTAACTGTAAGGTTGTGCCAGTTCATATCCAAAGAGTTAGTGGAAAAAATTATAAAATTACAGTAAGTGCTCCTATTACTTATGATAAAAATGAAACAACAGAATCTATAACTCTAAAATTAAATAAAATACTTGAACAAATGATACTAAAAAACCCATCACAATGGATTTGGTCTCATAATAGGTGGAAGTAACTTACTTTTTTTTTAAATTTTCATTCTTAATAAAGGCTTCCTTATAAGAGTAATATGGCTCTTGAAGGTCTACATTCCAATAATTCAATTCATTCAAATCGATAATCTTATCTGAAATAGCGCATATTACATGATCACCGTTTTCTATAACTTCAAAGTTATTAGATAGATATTTTATTTTTGCTAATTTTTTATTCATTTTTAGTTTATATAGTATTACATGATTGTTGCTGTAATTGGAAGTGGTGGTAGAGAGCATGCTATATGCCAGTCTTTATATAAGTCTAAAAAGACAAAAAAAATTTATTGCTTTCCAGGAAATGCTGGAACCTCAAAATTAGCTGAAAATATTAATATTGATATAGATAACTTTGAAATTTTAAGAAATTTTGTTTTACATAATAAAATTGAATTAGTGATAGTTGGTCCTGAAAAACAGCTAGTTGATGGTATAGTAGATTTTTTTGAAAAACATAAAATAAAAGTTTTTGGTCCAAATAAAATTGCATCCCAACTGGAAGGATCTAAGATATTTACAAAAAATCTTTGTGAAAAATATAAAATACCCACAGCTTCATTTGGTATTTTCAAAAATATAGATGATGCAGAAAAATTTATTAAAAAAAAAAAATTCCCAATTGTTGTAAAGGCAGATGGTCTTGCATCCGGAAAAGGTGTTTATATATGTGAAAATATTAATGAAGCAAGTGCAGCAATAAAGGATATCTTTGATGGAAAATTTGGTGAAGCAAAAAATATATTAATAGAAGAATTTTTAAAAGGTGAAGAAATGAGCTATTTTATAATTAGTGATGGAAATACAATAAAAAAGTTTCAAACAGCTCAAGATCACAAAAGAGTATTAGAGGGAGATTTGGGAAAAAATACTGGCGGTATGGGTGCCTACTCACCATCTAGGTTAATTAACGATGAACTAGATAATAAAATTCTTAATAAAATTATCAAGCCTACAATAAAAGGTTTAAATGATATTCGTTCAGATTATAAAGGGTTTTTATATGTTGGTTTAATGATAATAGAAAATGAACCTTATTTAATAGAATATAACGTTAGAATGGGTGACCCGGAGTGTCAAACAATTTTACCAAAGTTAAAAACAGATTTTTTAGATATAGTTATTGCGTGTTGTACAAATAGTTTAAAAAATATAAGCATTGAGTGGCATAAAGAAAAAAGTTTATGCATTGTGCTGTGCTCAAAAGGATACCCTGATAAATATAAAAATAATGTATTAATAAATAACATAAATAAAATTGTATTATCTGAAAATGAATTTATTTTCCACGGAGGTACAAGTTTATATAAAAAAAAAGTTTATTCAAATGGAGGCAGAGTTCTTAGTTTTGTTTGCCTATCGAACAATTTTAAAGAAAGTAAAGATAAAATATTAGATTTAATTAATTCTATTAATTGGTCTAATGGGTTTTATAGAAAAGACATTGGATATAAAGTAATTGATCAATGAGAATAATAGCAGGCACAATCAAAAGAAAAAAAATACACGAACCTAAGGATAAATTAACTAGGCCATTAAAAGATTTGGTAAAAGAGTCTATCTTTAACATTATAAAACACTCAAATTTATTTAAAGTAGAGATTAATAATTCAAAAATATTAGATTTATTTTCTGGTGTAGGATCTTTTGGAATTGAATGTTTATCTAGGGGTGCATCGTCTGTAGTATTCTACGAAAACTACAATGAAGCTATAAATATATTAAAAAAAAATATATCAGAATGCCGATTTGAAGAAAAATCTAATATTATTTCACAGGATCTATTTTTAGATAATGCCTTTAAACTAATTTCAATTAACTTTGAAATAATTTTTTTAGATCCACCATTTCAACGTAAAATATCTACTTTATTAGAAAAAATAATAAAATTAAATTTACTAAGAAAGAGTGGAATAATAATAATACATAGACATAGAAAGGAAATAGAAAAACTACCTGATAACTTTAATATTGTGCTTGAAAAAAATTATGGCAATTCAAAAATCATCTTTGGTAATTAGCCACTAACTAAAAAGTTTTTAGTTTCTTTTTTTATCAATTCTACTGATGGTTGATCAAAAGGATTAACTTTCATTGCTCTTCCTAACAGAATAGTTTCTAAAATAAAAAAAGTGAATAATTCACCTAAAGTCTCTTCATCTCTATTTATTACATTAAAGCTCCTAAAGGGTATTTTTTTTTTTAAGAAAACATTTTCTGTTGCTAGCTTTTGGGCATATAAAATTTGATTAATATCTTTATTTTTTAAATACTCATAGCCTTCTAAAATTGCCTTATTATTAATTCTTGTTGTATTTTTATCTGATACAAAAAAGAAAGTATAAAAAAAATTTTTAGGACCATCGAGGTAAAGTTGCATTGTGCTGTGATTGTCCTTCGGTAATCCCGATATAATTGGTAATATTCCTTTAGATTTTTTTCCTAGACTTTCTGCAACCAGCTGCTGATACCATCTAAATAAATTATCTGATTTTTCATCATAATTAAGTATCACTGAATTTAAATACTTATTTTTATTTAAATTCAAAATATTGGACACATTTATTAACAAATGATTTATAAAATTTTTATTTTTAACCAGATTATTTAATTGTTTAAATTTTTTTTCATCTAGCCCCATTAGTTCAGCTGGTAACATTCCAACTTCTGATAAAACTGAATATCTACCACCGATAAAGTTATTATGATCTACAATTTCAGCTTTAAGTTTTTTAGCTAAATTTTTTAGATAACTATTATTATTTTCTGTAACAAAAATATTTTCGTCATTTTTTTTAATTAACAAGTTTACATTTGAAATTGTTTCTAGTGTATTTCCTGACTTAGAAATAATTAAATTAAGTATCTTTTTTTTTATTGTAAAATTATTTATTTCTTTTTTTAAATTATTTACAAAAATGAATTTTTTTTTAACCTTGTGAAATAAAAAATCGTGAATGGCTTCAGTTCCCAAGATTGCCCCCCCCATACCAATAATTCTAACAACTGTTACATTAATAAAATTTGATATTAATTTCTTTGTATAACTGTATTTATATTTCTTGGTTAAAGATTTTAAAAGCTCACTATTATTATCTAAAAAAAAATTAAGTTCTTTAACCAAAGGTTTATTTATTTTTTGGCTTTTAAAATTTTTAAAATTAATATTCTTTGTAAACATTAAAGTGTTTATTTAATTTTTTTCAATATAGATTGTTCTGTGTTGTCATTACTAGCACTTTTGGAATCTTTTTTGTCAGAACTACTATTAATATCTAATATTTTTTTAATATCTTCATCTGTATTTTTATTTATTTCTCTTGATTGTCCTGTGTTCTTGGGTATTGGTAATTCATTAAACTCGGGTGGTAATACAAGTGGGTTTTTTTTGTCGATTAAAAATTCTTCCCCTTTGTTTATTTTTTTCCCACTCATACCTTTTCTTATATCACCACAACCATTTAAAAACGTGACTGACAGAAATATATATATTGTGTATCTAATTAATTTGATCATAATTTTTTTTTTTCATAAGTTCATCAAATATAAGGCATATAACTCCAAATGTAATAAATATATCTGCAACATTAAATATAAACCAGTGAAAATCCTCTATATGAAAATCAATAAAATCAGGTACAGCTGAATAGTAAATCCTATCAAAAATATTTCCTAACGATCCTCCAAAAACAAGCAGTAAAGAATATTTTTTAAACCCCTCGGTCTTGGTTATCATTATTAGGATTATAATGATTATTGTTGCTATTATTAATGTTGTTATATTGTAAATATAATTGTCATTAAAGGATAATAGACCAAATGCTATTCCTTTATTCCAAACTAAGTAAAAATTTAAATATTGGTTTAAATAAATATCTACTGTATTTTCTAAATCAGCTATCTTAATTATATAAATTTTTGAAATTCTGTCGGTAAAAAAAATAACTGAAATTGTTATCAAATTTAATAAAATTTTTTTTAAATTTACTTTAAACATTTTTCTTAAAAATTTGTCTTTTAACTAAGTAGTGTGTCTCTGGCACACATTTTTACTAATTTTCCAACACACTGAACATTTTTCTCCTTCAGCTTTTGTTGTTATAACATTCACTTTCTCTTCTATAATCTTTTCAACTTTTGCATGAGATGTAATGCACAATTCTGAAAAATCTGTATTTTCTGTAATTTTATATAATTTTTCATTTAAACTAATTATCAAATTTGCTTCAAGACTTGATCCTATTTCCTTACTTGCTCTTTTTGTTTCTATGCTAATATTACAAAGATCTCTAATTTTTTTTAATTCCAACCATTTTATATTTAATTTTTCATTTTCAAATGATTTTGGAAATTCCATAAATTCCTCCAGGTGAATACTTTTTTTATCTTTATTTATTATGGTAAAAATTTCTTCTGTCGTAAATGAAAGTATAGGTGCAAACCACTTAACTAAAGATTCTAAAATTATATTTAATACAATAATACTACTTTTTCTTCTTTCTGAGTCTTTTGAATCACAATACAAAGAGTCCTTTCTAATATCAAAATAAAATGAAGATAAGTCTACAGTACAAAAGTTTAAAAGTTCTTTGTATAGATTATGAAAATCATATGACTTAAAATAATTTTTAAAATTTTTATTTAAATTGAAAATTCTGTGGAGCATATATTGCTCTAGTTCTGGTAATTGACTTAAATCTAATTTTTCAATATCTATTTTCTTAAAATCATCATTTAAGTTTCCAAGTAAATACCTAAATGTGTTTCTAATCTTTCTATAAGAATCTGCGTGCTGCTCTAAAATAGAATAATCAATTCTCAAATCTTCAGCATAATTGGATGATGCAACCCATATTCTTAAAATATCTGCACCATATTTTTTTAAAATATCTTCTGGTGCTATTACATTTCCCACAGATTTAGAC
>MDTF01006701.1_pt1 | contig 10590 bp, 7 predicted proteins | sample 811191 | NCBI WGS metagenome assembly MDTF01 (sample SAMN05326649, study PRJNA326480) | marine metagenome | isolation source: seawater | place: Southern Ocean | collected 2011
CAGTTGCAGCTAAAAAAGCAGGCGATATGACTGCTTACTCTGGTTATGATCTGAATGTTGCTGTTTCTGGTCAATCTGACAACGGCATGACATATTCCATGGGCTTCGACATGGGCGCTGGCTCAATCGCTGACCAAGATGACGACCGTGTGCTGGATGCTCAAGGCTCAACCATCGGAACGTCTGCTCTGACACTTGGTTACGCCGGTACTACAGTAGTAGTTGGTCAAAACAAAATTGACGATCTGTACGACGATTCACAGAATGGTGACATAAGCGTTTCTGGCACCCTGGGTAGCATTACATACACAGTCGTGGCTGATCTTGATGATGACACGAAGGCAGTTGCAGCTTCACAGATCTGGACAAACTCAGCCACTGCTGGCGCAGATACATACGTAGAGACTGCAGCGGTTGCAGCCATCCACGAATCAACATCCATGAAAGTTTCTGGTGCTGCAGGTGCAATGACTTGGGCTTTGACCACAACAGACAAGAACGACACAGGTTCATCTGCTACTAAAGTCAAGGTTGGTTACGGTACAGACGCCCTGACAGTGTCACTTACACATGACACCAAAGGCTCAGCAGCAGTAATTAATACGCTGTCTGCCACTTACGTGATGGATGCTCTGACATTAACCTTGTCAGGTTCTGATGATAAAAATCACGCTGGTAACAAAAACACCAACAAAAAAGCATCTAGCAATGTTAAATTAGCTTATAGCGCTGGTGCCTTATCTACGACATTTGCGTCAGATGAATCGTCGCAGTGGTGGGTGAATACAAAGTACGACCTTGGTGGTGGTGCATCTGCATTCGCAACAGTTGATCACAATGAATTTGCTGTCTTGGGTCTTAGCTTCGCATTCTAAGCGAAACAGTCTTATTTAAAGAGAGAGCGGCGCTTCGGCGCCGCTCTTTTTTATTGGTACAGCTGCTTTAGTTAACGCTTTAAAGCTTCAAGGTAGAAATTTTTATATCGTAAATGAATCATGTGGCCCGCTTTTTTACCTTCATGAAAAACGCTTGAAAATTTGTCAGATTAAGTAGTGTATATCTGAACCTGATTTGAACCTCTGAGGTTTCGAACCAGCTGGTAATTAAAAAAATTTTGAATTTGAAATTGGCGGATTAAATGAATGCTGTGATTTGGATAATTAGCAACTATATGTGGGATCTAATCCTAATATGTTTTAGCACTGAAATTTTTTAGGATCAGTCTTTTATGTATCTGTCAATTTTTCTGAATGTGTCAGATATACAATCCGGACTATAACTACTCAGGGTTTGATTGAGAAGATTTAGTATTACTGTATACACGAGCAACACTGCCTCATAATTGGTGAAGCTTTAGGTACTGAATAAATAATTTTGAAGTTGATTGAGGTACATAGCCATTAGATAGGTAACTTAAAATTTGGAACACATCCTGCAGCCCAGAAACCAAAAATCGAGACCCGTTTCGTCCACACTCGATTATGATGTTTTAATAGTGGGCGCCGGCCCTGCCGGCCTAATGGCGGCAGAGCAGGCGGCTCTTCTGGGTTTCAAGGTTGCTATTGCGGATGCGATGCCATCCCCAGCCAGAAAATTTCTCATGGCTGGGAAATCAGGACTGAATTTGACGAGACATGAAGACACCACACTATTTTTAAAAAGCTATGACGCTATTGAGCCCCTGCGCCCGATATTGGCCGAATTTGGTCCTAAAGCGGTTATTAAATTTGCGCAAGACTTGGGACAAGAAGTTTTCACCGGTAGCACTGGGCGGATATTTCCAATAGTTATGAAGGCTTCCCCGCTATTGAGGGCCTGGCTGGCACGGCTAGAAAGTCTGGGAGTGATGCTATTAAGTAGACATCGCTGGATGGGGCCTATTGATTTAAGTAAGATCCATAATTTTGAGACGCCTAGAGGCGACATACAAATTCAAGCCCAAGCGCTGATCCTTGCTATGGGTGGAGCCAGTTGGGCGCGCTTGGGCTCTGACGGCGAATGGTCTAAAGACTTCAAGCATGCTGGAATCGCTCAATCGGAGTTTGTGGCAGCAAACGTCGGCATGCAGGTAGCGTGGTCTGAGCATATGGTGCCGTACTTTGGTAAGCCTCTCAAGAATATCAAATTGTCGGTTGGTGGTGCGCAAAGCCGTGGTGAATTTGTGATTAGCCAATCTGGCATTGAAGGTGGCTCAGTGTATGCTCTTGGTAGGCTATTACGTAAGAATACGATAGCAAAGCTAGATTTTGCCCCACAAATCAGTACGGCTAATCTTCGTACAATAATTTCTAACCGAAAACCAAAAGATAGCCTAAGCAATTTTTTACGAAAATCTGTCAAACTAGACGCAACCAAACGCGCCTTACTTTTTGAGTTGACCCAGCCTATGCCTCGCGACATCACCGGCTTAGTAGCCGCGATTAAGAATGCGCCGTTGCCCCTTAAGGGACCTTGCCTAATTGACCACGCAATTTCAACGGCGGGCGGTGTCATGTGGGACGCGCTCACACCTGAGCTTATGCTGAAATCTCACCCGGGAATATTCTGTGCAGGCGAGATGGTCGATTGGGAGGCTCCAACTGGCGGCTATTTGATCACAGCTTGCCTCGCGACAGGCCGTTGGGCAGGGCGTGCAGCCGCTCACTTTCTATCAGCAGCGGCACGTTTATAAGCGCCACGATCTCTGCATCGCTTGGCGTAGGCTTTTAATGCTGCTCTGGTATTTGGAAATTTAGCACTGAACGCCCAATTAAGGCAGTGCACAGCTAGAATATCGGCAATAGTGAAAGTGTCGCCCATCAAGAATCTACCCTTTAACCGCCCCTCAAGGCGTTGCAGGCTGCGTTCAAACTCCCATTTCAACACAGGCTTTACCTCTGGGGCGCGCCATTCAACTGGATTGATGAAGGAGTTTTTTGCCGCCACCCAAAGCAAGCTATCAAATTCCTCGAGCAAAAAATGAATATGACCATCCATTCGCAGGCGTTCAACCGAGCCCGCAGGAAATGTCAGCGCGTTGTGCCGGTCAGACAGGAATGTCATGATAGCTACGCTGTCAGGCAGCGTTTCACCCTCAACGATCAACGCTGGGACTTTTCCGGTGGGGTTGAACTCTCTCGCATCAATAGATCCTGGATCACCCACAACTTGATTGTAGGCAACGCCCAGCTCTTCAAGTGTCCAAATTACGCGCAAGGTTCGGTTGTTGCTGGATCCCAAAACTGTATACATCTATTTTTTTCCCATCATTGATATACGAATAAAACAACGTTCAACCTGCGCCATTTGTGGTGCAGTTTGACCGGCGGAGCGCAGTTTTAAATCTGTTTCCAACAAAAGTGATATAACCTGTTCCAAGCGATCGCGCCTCCAAGAGATCACTTGGCGTTGAATGCGATCACGGCGCGGCCCGTAAACCGGGGGCCGTAATTTCCCAACACCTTGGGCCGCGCCAGCCGGATCACAGGCTGCGGTGTGCAACATACGAAAATGGCGTAAGGCCGCGATACAAAGACCTGTGGCCGTACCTCCTTGAGCAACAATCCGATGCAGAACTGGCGTCAGCTCATAAGTTTTCAAATCAGCTACTAAGCCGATGACATCATCCAATGCTGCTTCCGTCGATTGTGGTCTGCAGTCTTCCACGTTGCTGATGATTACTGGTCCTGATTGGGTCATGCAGAAAAGTGATAGTTTTTCTAAAAATTGATGAAAATCTCCAGGACCTAAAGCCTTTGATAGATGAGAAATTGCCTGATTAGCTTCAGGACTTACCTCCCCTATCCCCACTTTGGCAAGCCCAGCGTCAACTTCAGCCTGTGAGGGCGGTTCTTCAAAAATTGCAATGGCATAGGCGTTGGGGTGGGCTTCAAAAGCCTTGCGGATCTTCGACGTAGACTTCAAAGCTCCGCAGATCACGACCATCTGCGCATCACCCTTTCGCCAGTCTGTCAGGCCCGCCAAAACAGCATCTGCGCAATTTTCATTCGCATCTTCCACCAAGACTACCCGCGGGCCAGGGAAAAACCCTATTGCTTTGATTGCATCGTTCAGTGCTGCACCATCTCTGCGTAGCTCACCCCCTTGCACACGTGTCAGACGCATTTCTTTTTCGCCCTGATGGCCAATCAAGCCTTTTATTAATTGCTGACGCTTCAGCGCCACGCGCATTGCGTTGGCCCCATAAATCAATACCCCAGCTTTTTGCAGATCCGGTCGTATGAAAAAACCTAACGCATCGCGCGCAGAAAGTTTCACGAACGGTCCAATGTCGAAAGGGAGTTAGCCAACTTCTTGGCTAAGATAGCCATCAGCCGGTCATGGGCGTCTCGTTTTGAACGCTGTGTTGCAACCGTAGTACCTGTTGCTGAATAGCCCGTAAAAGATTTTGCCGTCTCACTCAGGAGAATTACCCCATTATTATCAACCAAGGAATACTCCAGCACGCCCACAAGGCTAAACCGGTTAACTTCTTGTGCAGAAGAGACATAGATGATGTCTTCATCAACGTTTAGCTTATATAGTAGATCATAGCGCTTTGCCGTGGCCTGACCGAGCTGTACTTCTAGATGGCGCACAAGTTCAAACTCAAGCCGGTTTGTTGGTGCTTGAACCAACACAGCATTGTGAAGAACCTGAAATTTGGAGCCATCACCATGAACAGGTGCAAAGTTGCAGCCCGCGAGAGCGAGTGTGGCCAGCAAAAATCCTCGTCGGTCAGATAACCACATTTACAATACGCCCAGGTACAATGATCAGTTTCTTAGGTGTAGCACCGTCGAGCGCCTTAATCACAGTGTTTTTAGTCAAGACCAAGGCCTCCAGCTCTTCCCTGCTCATATCCTTTGGAACGGTGATCTCGTCACGACGTTTGCCATTAATCTGAATTGGTAAAGTGATCTCATCCTCAATTAGTAACGCTGGATCTGCTATGGGCCAAGTCGCATTTGCGATCAGCCCTTTACCACCGTGTTGCGCCCAAATATCTTCTGACAAATGGGGAGCCATTGGCGCCATCAACTGCGCTAACGTCACAATCGCTTCATGCTGAGCAGCATATCCCGCTTTGGACTTCAACAATACAGCAGTCAGGCCATAGAGCTTTGCAATCGCAATATTAAAGCCAAAGCTCTCCACTCCCGTAGTCACTTCCTGAATAGTTTTATGCAGAGTGCGCAGAAGTTCTTTATCACCCTCTCCAACATGTTGCTTGTCCATATTCGTGATCTTGTCGCTCAATTGCCAAACGCGGTTTAAATGTTTAAATGCGGCTTCTGCACCGGAGGCAGTCCACTCCACATCCCGTTCGGGAGGGCTATCAGACAGAACAAACCATCGGGCCGTATCGGCGCCATAACTGCTGATAATGCTAATTGGATCTACTACATTATTCTTTGATTTTGACATTTTGGCTGAAGGCACAATGGTTACCTGGGCGCCGCCCTCTTTCAAAAAGGCCTTACCGTCCTGCAGTTCTACGGCCTCGGGGTAGTGGTAAACTGGGCGGCCGTCGGCGCCGTCGGATTTGTAGATCGCATGGGTCACCATACCTTGGGTGAACAGGGCATCGAAGGGTTCAATCGCTGTTTTTGGCAAATGCCCACAAATCTGCATTGCCCGCGCAAAGAAGCGAGAATAGAGCAGGTGTAGGATAGCATGCTCAACGCCGCCAATATATTGGTCAACGTTCATCCAATAGCTGGCCTCTTCCATATCCGTTGGCGTGGCAGCATTGGGCGCAGTGAAACGCGCATAATACCAGGAGGAATCCACAAATGTGTCCATGGTATCAGTCTCACGCCGCGCATCCTTGCCACAGGCTGGACAGCTACAGTACCGCCAAGTTGGGTGACGGTCGAGCGGATTACCCGGAATATCAAAGGTCACATCATCTGGTAGGCGAATGGGCAGGTTTTCTTTCTTCTCAGGCACCACACCACAGGTATTGCAATGCACCACTGGGATCGGACAACCCCAATAGCGCTGTCGGCTCAGGCCCCAATCGCGCAGGCGATATTGAGTTTTACCCTTGCCAAGACCCTGCACTTCAGCCCAGTCAACTGTGGCATCAATAGCCTCTTGGCCAGTGGCCTCAGTCAGGCCAGTAGGTTGATCAACCCAGCGGACCCTCTCAGATTTCACCGGCACAAAAGCGATCTTGTCGACTGGCGTATCATTATCCAAGGCAAAGAAGGAATTAATTATGGGTAGATCATACTTCCGCGCAAAATCGAGGTCTCGTTGATCATGGGCGGGGCAGGCAAAAATTGCGCCAGTTCCGTAATCCATCATCACGAAATTTGCCACCCAAACTGGCAGACGTGGGCCACCCAAAGGATTGTGCACGGTGATGCCGGTGTCAAAACCTTTCTTCTCAGCCTTTTCCATAGCCGCTTCAGTTGTGTCCATCTTTTTGCATTCAGCACAGAAGGCTTCCAACGCAGGATTTTGTGCAGCCAAGCCTTGGGTCAAGGGATGATTGGCGGCCAATCCGATGAACGAGGCCCCAACCAGAGTATCTGGACGCGTAGTATAAACGGTGATCCCATCATGGCCATGTTGCGGCGTTGACAGAGGAAAAGTTAGCTCAAGGCCACGAGATTTCCCAATCCAGTTTTCCTGCATCAAGCGTACTTTGGCAGGCCAACTTTCGAGACTATCCAAAGCGTCCAATAATTCACCAGACATAGAGGAGATGTTGAAGAACCATTGTGTCAGCTCGCGGCGTTCCACCTCAGCATTTGAGCGCCAGCCCTTGCCATCTATCACTTGTTCATTAGCCAGAACGGTCATATCCACTGGATCCCAATTAACCATTGCATTCTTGCGATAAACAAGATCATTGGCCATCATGTCCAAGAACAACGCCTGCTGTTGGCCGTAATATGCTGGGTCACAGGTGGCAAATTCGCGTGACCAATCAATCGACAGGCCCAATGGCTTCATTTGATCGCGCATTGTTGCGATATTAGCATAAGTCCAATCTTTGGGATGGCCACCGATAGCCATGGCAGCATTCTCAGCGGGCATACCAAACGCGTCCCAGCCCATAGGATGCAGCACATTGTGACCCGTCGACAGCTTATAACGGGCAACCACATCGCCCATCGTATAGTTGCGTACATGGCCCATATGGATGCGACCGGAGGGATAGGGGAACATCTCCAATACGTAATATTTTGGACGATCCGTGCTGGCCACTGCCTTGAAGGTTTTATTTTTGGCCCAAGCTGCTTGCCATTTGACCTCTATCTTAGCGGCTGAATAGGTCGTCATTGAGTGTTCCTCGTCTAAGCAATTTTAGGCCAAACCCAAAACGAGGGCCCCAAGTCAGTCATAGGCTGCATTGAATAAGGTTTCTAGAGGTTGAACAGCGTAGATTGCAATCAATCACTGTAATCAAAACATTTAAAGAGAACGTCGCCCAGCAGCGGTTGTACTTTTGTATAGTTAATCACTCTAAAATTAGGCCCTGCTTAAAAGACCTATGTGTATCTTATAGTTAAAATTTATCCCGTTAAAGTTTAAGGGCTTTTTACAGTAATTAAGCTTCGCTATATTTACCAGACAAATTAACTTCACGATTGATCAATGCGTCGCGCGGTTCTTCCTCCGACAGTGTGTCTATGATCTTGGCCGTCATGTTCATAAAGTTGATTTTATGCTTAAACAGGGGTTAGTTTCACCAAATATCTCGTGATTTTTGAAATTAAAATCATTGGCATATTTAGCAAAAAAATATGTAAAAAAGTGTTGATGCTGAGCCGCACTCGGGGATCATCTGTCATATAGTCTCAAGAAAATTCTAGCGCCTGAGCCATCAATTTCGACCAGCGTTTTGCGCCCTTTTCATTCATTAGCATGTGAGTGTGGTGGAAGTTAAAGCGATATTCAGCGCCGTGGTAATAGGGGCCGCCAGCCATTACATTGAGCCACATGCTGGCTTGAGTTCCTATTTGGTGATTAACGTCGCCTACTCGAGCAAACACGGCTCCGAACCATTTTTCATCTGCAAAAACCAGTTGATAGAAATTACTCACGATGCCGACTATTGGATCTTGCCCCAATACGGAATACAGCTGCCAAAGCTGGATTGTTTTTTTGCATCATTTGAAGCTTCAAGCCACAGAATTCTTGGCATCCGATGTGCGTCTTTTGGCAAGAGTTTGGGTGCCATTGCCTGAGTAATATATTTTTGCTGAATGGTTTCTGTCAGATATCCACATTTGGGTTGATAGATTGGGTATTTGAATTCTCTCAAGGTGCGCTTCTTTCGAGTAGGGCTATAATCTATCCCCCAGTTACACCTATAAAAGCGTGGTTGGCCAACGCAATATGGCAGAGAGTGTTTTAATTAGATTATGCTGTTTGACCTTGGCGCTAGTTGCAATACGATAGGTCTAAGGCTGACATGCGATCATGCCGTCAAGCATAAGGATCAAAATATGATATTCGAAAAATCTGCTGTTGCGGTTGTCTCTGGTGGGTCTTCAGGTTTGGGTGCGGCTACAGCGCGAAAGTTGACATCTATGGGCGCATGCGTTGCGATCTTCGATCTCAATGTAGCTGATGGTGAAGCTTTGGCACAAGAGCTGGGCGGCGTTTTCCAATGTGTGGATGTGGCCAATCCTGCAAGTGTTGCCGCTGGGTTTACGGCCGTGGTTTCAGCGATCGGCGTGCCACGGATTATGATTAATTGCGCAGGTATTGCGCCGGCGATGAAAACAGTGTCACGCGGCGCACCCCATGATGCCGCGGCTTTTGCAAAAACCGTTCAAATTAACTTGATTGGTAGTTTTAACTGTTCGTCACAAGCGGCCTGTCTTATGGCGGCTGGTGATCCCTGTGGCCCAGATGGAGCGCGTGGTGTGATAATTAATACTGCGTCTGTTGCTGCCTATGATGGACAAATTGGACAGGTTGCCTATTCGGCCTCCAAGGGTGGAATTGTTGGGATGACCTTGCCAATGGCTCGGGATTTGGCCGATAAAGGTGTTCGTGTTTGCGCCATTGCACCCGGCATTTTTGCAACGCCGATGGTGCAGGGTATGCCCCAAGAGGTTCAGGATGCTTTGGGCGCGCAAGTGCCGTTCCCGCGTCGTTTGGGCGCTGCATCAGAATATGCAGATTTGGTTGGGCATATCGTTGACAATCAAATGCTTAATGGTGAGGTCATCCGCCTAGATGGTGGCATCCGTATGGCTCCTCGGTGATATTAGCCAGTGCCACCTGAGACAGCAGTCCCCCCAGAGCTTCAGCTTCCAGTCGCGATACTTGGCTGTGGCTTAATTGGTGTCAGCTGGATAGCTTTGTTTTTGCATCATGGTATTGATGTGCGAGCATGGGACCCAAGCTCGACAGCAAGAAAAACTCTTGTGGAACGTGTGAAGCTCCCAATGGCTCAGTTGGCACTGCTGGGCCCGCCTGCAGTTGTTTTGGGTCACCTAAGTGTATTTTCTGAAATGTCAGCAGCGTTAGAGGGTGTGTCTTTCGTGCAAGAGAATGCGCCTGAAGTGGTGAATGTGAAGCATGAGATTTACAATAACTTTGAGCTCTATGCGTGTCCAGACGCTTTGATTGCTTCGAGTGCCTCCGGCATGTCATGGTCCAGCTTGAGTGCTAGCATGCAGGTACCAGAGCGGTTACTTACTGCTCACCCCTTCAATCCGCCGCATCTTATTCCCTTGGTTGAGATGTTTTGCCCGTCAGATACTTTTCTCGATAGGGCTGAGGCTATTTACCGTCGAATTGGCCGAGTTCCGGTCCGTATGAAGCGGGAGGCGACTGGACATATTGCCAACCGTCTATCCTCAGCTTTGTGGCGCGAAGCAGTTAATATTGTGGCTGAAGGCATTGCCGATGTGGAGGCAGTTGATCTTGCTTTAGTAAACGGACCCGGTCTGCGCTGGGCGGTGACTGGCGCGCACATGACCTATCATCTTGGGGGTGGGGCTGGTGGTCTGGCGCATTACTTAGAACATTTGGGTCCTAGTCAAGAAAGCCGTTGGACTGATCTTGGCGCCCCTAGCCTTACCTCCGAAGTTTGTGCGGCTTTGATAGCTGGTGTGGAGGCAGAAGCTAAGGGTAAAAGCTTGCAAGAGTTGGAGCAAATCCGCGATGCTGGCTTGATGCGCTTATTGGCTGCACGAGAGCTCAAGCATTAACCTAAATTCGTATAAGCGTGTCTACGCAAGGTCATTATGGTCAGTTAAATTTTAGGGTTGCCAGGCTGGTGCTGAACCATTTGGAAGCCAGCGATCAAAAATCTTTAGGACTAGGTCGCAAAACTCTGGGTCATTGATGTGCGCGTCCAGTAGCGGTTTAATCCGGCAGGATCACACCAAAGACTAGGTCTCTCTCCCCCTAAGGGTTCTCTGGATGCATTAGTCACCTGTAAAATTTGGTAGACGTTTTTCATTGAAGGCCAAAACGCCCTCGCGGCGATCTTGTGTTGGTATGGTGCGGTTGTAGGCTTCAATTTCGAAGGATAACCCATCGTTTAGTCCCATACTTGGCCCTTTTGATATTGCCTGCTTCGCTTGACGTACGGCTAAGGGAGCATTGGCGGCAATAGCTTGTGCGGTTACTATG
>MDTF01012758.1_pt1 | contig 10590 bp, 6 predicted proteins | sample 811191 | NCBI WGS metagenome assembly MDTF01 (sample SAMN05326649, study PRJNA326480) | marine metagenome | isolation source: seawater | place: Southern Ocean | collected 2011
ACTCCGATCATGCACTTTTCTACGTCATTCTTAAGAGCCTTAAGGGTCTTAGAAAGTTGTAACGCAGTTTCCCGACTTCTACCATGGGTTTTCACTGCATCAGCCGTGGCAGATACTTGGAACGCTTCACCGATGATCTGGGTGGTGTTAGAACGTGCTACTACTGGTGAGATGGTAATTGCAGACGCATCTGCCCCTTCAACCAGTGCAGTTTGTGCGCTTGCTCTCAAAGCGTCCTCTAACCATTCGAATGTACGTGCGTGGACTTTCTCGCTTTTGACGAGACTTTGGAAAGGTGTAGCTGTAGGTGAAATCATGCTCAGAACGTCAGAAACGTCTTCAGCGACACCCACTTGTTGGTACGTTTGGTAAATTGCCATGTGTAAAAATTCCTATAAAGGGTTAAAAAAGATTAAGTTTAGTTGTCCCAATTAGACACAAAAAAGTCTGCAATAGAGTCGAGATCATTACCCTTCGGAGGATTAGAATTCAATCTATCTCTAGCCGCTTTCTGCTTGCTGACTTTAATATCAGTTTTAGAAGGTGGGCTTTTCTTAGATCGAAGTATCTTCGTAGGTGCTTTAGATTTCTTAGTTTTTGCAACTTGCTTTGTCTTATCAAACAGCATTGCTTTGTGAAGCAATTTGATCACCGTTGGGTCGGTGTACTGATTAACATCGTCTTCAGCGAGTCCACTTTCAATCGCGTGTTTCCTAATGTCGTGGTACAAATCATTTGACCAGTTAGGAATATCTCTTGTCAGGACTTCAACACACTGCTTGGCTTCATTCTGCTGCTGCATTGTTTTTTTCTGTTGGAGGTCACCGTAAAAAGAGTCGGCTTCTGTAGTGAGAAACTTAAGATCATCTTCTGCTGCTTTCGCTTCAGCGCGTAGAGCCGCAAAGTCATCGGGATTCATTTGCCGTGAGGCAACTAACATATCGACTTCTGAGTAAGGCTGATAACGCTCTTGGGCGCGAGTCAACATTGCTTGTAATGACGCATCGGCACGTTGCAAACTTTCGTCTGCCATTTTTCGTTGGGATGCTGTTTCTTGAGACTTTCGGGTTAAAGACGCTTCCTGTCCGTACAGTCGTTTGAGGTCTTTCAAAGATGCCTGCTTAGTTACGCCATCAACTACCATTTCAACTAGGGTGTCATCAGATAGATCAATTTCTTCTACCTCACCATCGTCTTCTTCAGTAGCTTCTTCGCTTTCTTCAGGGTCTTCTTCGGACTCATCTTCCTGCTCAGTTTCATCGTCTTCAGTTTCCTCAGATTCTTCTACATCTGTCTCATCAGTAGTGTCCTCTGTTGCCTCAAGCTCACCTTCATTAGATGGCTGATCTTCATCAGCGTCTTCCCAGTTTGCAAGAATGGCATCCGCAGCATCATCAATAGACATTGCTACAGGGTTTGAAGTGGTGTTTTGTTGCACGTTATCGTTAGACATAGTGCTTACTCCTCTTCAGTGGTTTCTTCAGTTTTTGAATCAATATTGTCACGGACTTCTACCTGTTGCTTCAAAGTGGCAACAATATCGCTTAACGCCCGATAGTGATCGTAGGCTTTATTCCGTACTGCTCTCTCATCCGGTGATGAGCCTAAAAAGGCTTGTATAGTGGAATCCACTAGACCGCTTATAGTGGTTGTGAAAGCCTCTGTATTTAAAAGTGTTTCGGCTTGGTTTCCTAGATTAACTAATTGCTCGTCGTTCATAACTGCTCTCCTTCAAGGGCATGGGGGTTTTGAATGGGTTATCCATTCGGGCTTGCGATAGCCGTGATTTCATCTGCTTGTTGCGCCAGAATCATCTCAGCGGTATCTATTACTTTCTTATGGTTAAGTTGAGATTCTTTCAGATCAACATTGTCGCTCTGGATAGCAAAGTCGTTCTCTGCTTTCACTCGCTGAAGTTCTAACTTCATCTGGGCAATTTCACCATCCATCTTTTGCTTCATCTCACCTAAAGCAGTCTGACGCTCTTGTACTTCTAGTTGTTTCTTCATCATTTCTAACTGAAGTTCTTGAGCAGGATCTGGTTGTTCCTCTGGTAACTGATCTGGTGAAGTGAGGTAGTCAGCCACGTTCTTAATACCTGTCATTTCCATAACTTGGGACATAAGTTGGTATTGGTTCTGTGGGGTGTACATCTTTTGTAGGCTTGGGTCAGATTGAAAAATCTGGTGCATACCCATGTACTTCTGGGCTTCAGCCTCTTGCTCACCGTATCCAAGGTGTAACTGGACAGTCACATCACGCTTATCAGCCCAATCACTTGGGTTAATGTCGATGAACTCACCGCCAATCTCGACTATTTTCTCTTGGTCTTCATTCTCAATTACTAGCTGATAGATCGCTTGGTAAAGAGGTTTCAGAAATTGGTTAGCAAAGTTACGCGCTATAATCTTTTGACGCTGCTGTGACATAGTGGCTAACTGCTCAACCATCGCTGCTGAGTTCTGCTTACTCACTGCATCTTTATTCAAACCCTGCGACAAACTGGAGATACCAGTAGTCTCTTCTGCATTGTCAGAAAGCATATTGATCGTCTGGAAGATAAACGGATTCAAGGGCGCTTGCATCATTGGAGATACAGAGTCAGGACGAGTGACATTTACAATACCGCCCACCCTATTGTCGATAAGCTCTTTGGGATTAGTCAGGCCACCTTTCAGCACCATGTAGCGCGGATTAGTGGTAATGACAGCATGGTCTAGGATTGATCGCGTCAGAACAGTACGTGCATTCTGCGTAGCGATTAACTTATGTCCAAAGTTGTTACCATAAAAAGCGTGAGGAATCGGGAGAGGAACGAATGTAATAAATGGTTTTCTATTAACCTTCTCTTTATCGAGAAGCACATTACCGGCTTTTATTATCTTATATAGCTCTGCAACTCCCGACCCCTCAACATCTATCTCAATGTAGGCTTCATGTACCATCACTGAACGTATCTGATCTTGGTAACCTTGAGTGCCGCTTTTGAATCCACCCGAAGTACCATCATGTCTGGAAAGTAATTCTGGGTCAGTCTCAAGGTCTACATCACTGTGTTCGCCAATCTTTTTTAGCATCTTCTCTGAGTAACCATCTTGGCGTAGGTCAGAGATTGTCTTTTTAGTTCGGTGGGCGCAGAAAAGAACGGTATCTAGCGACTTCGCCTGTGGCTCAATCAAGAACTCTTCTGGTGCAATGTTTTCAATAATGACTTGGCTTGTGTCTCTGGTAACTAGTATCTCACCAGAGGTCAATCCTAGTTCATCCTCTTCATGCTCACCTAGTTCAACATTGTCTTGCGCCAAAAGGGTATCAAGCTCGTCTGTAGTTAGGTTTTCGAAGTATTCTGAAGTAGTCTCAGACTGATTTTGCCAAAACACCTTTGCTATGCCTGCGCGTGAGGTCAGACCATCGTGGATAACCGCAGAATTTACTGCATAAAGATCATTCTGTCGAAAAGCCACATAGTCAGCATAAGCAGTACACACAGCCGCCATCTTTGTATCTTCAGCGCCTTGCGGTGCAAACTGTACGGTCTTGTTTCCTGCGCTGAAAGTTTCAAGCAAAGCAGCAGACATTGACTGAACGGCATCATAGACATCAAGCGAAACATACTTGGAGTTACCGTCATGTGTCGGCTTCGGGAGCGTACCAGTGTAGTAGTCCATTACAGTGGTTCTTTCTGTAGAAAGCTCACTGTCGTGGTAGCCCACTGACCGCCCAACATTGTCATCAACCAAGGTGACTATCTCTGCATCAGATAATTTCTTGTAGTCTTTTTTCTTAGCCATAGTTAAACCATTTCAATATAGTATGAGTCAGTGGATTCGATAGGTAACCAAGCACCTTCGTGGACATGGTTAGCAAAGGCTAAGGCCATAACAGTATCGTCATAGCATCCTGCTTCTGCTTGCATTGCACCGCTTTCTGTCACTATGTAAGTGAGCATTTCGCGTAGAGTAATCTTGTCATTGACCTCTATCTCTCCCTCTCGCATAGAGGCTCTGAGTTGGTCAATAATTAAAGGTTTAGTCTTTGCAGTGGTTGTGAAACCTAGCTTTGTTGTCTCACGATCAGTGAGTTTGTCTATCTGGGTTTCCGTATAGAAATTGGGATACGCCATATCCTTACCTAGCCGTGTACAGGTAAGAATTCCGTGAGAGTTATTCTCGACACAGATAAAGGCATCGTTGTAATAAGTGCCAAGTTCAAATAGCACCTTTGCAAAGTAATCTGGATGAACATGGCCTCGCCAAGTAGCTACTTGACGTTTCTTAGAGTCCAACACTTGGGCTACTGAGTAGTCACCACCTCTAACGCCCATACTACAGTCAGCACCGATGATGTATTGCTCACCTTCTTGGTGTTTTCTGTAAGTACTGAGTTCGCCTCTCGCATTGTTAAGCCACTCGTCACCCTCTAGGGCTAGACGCTCTTTAAGGTCTTGAGTTTTATCTAGCAGCTTTACTATTTGATCGGGGTTAAACACAGGACGGCCAGTGGTCAAGAATGCCTCATCTGGTTCGCTTGGATACTCTTGACGGAATAAATCTAGTCCATTCTGTGCAATCTTTCGCCTTCTGAACATTAACTGTTCGTCATCTAAGGTATAGAGCTTTGCCAAATCTATTTCATCAGGCGTTCTTTCAAAGTTACTAGGTACGTCTTCACGATATGAAAGGTCAGTAAACCAAGGAATAAAGACAGGTACGTAACCATTTGTACCGTCCACAGCACCTCGCCACAAATCCGCAAAAACTCCGGTCGCGCCATTGGCAGTGGATTCGACAAAGATAGCCGTACCTTTAGTATTCGGCACTGCTTGGGTAAGTCCATTCCAGTTATCCAAAGCCGTACTCTTCTGCCAAAACGCAAGCTCGGAAGCATGAACGTGTGTGAGTGTCTCACCGCGACCAATAGACTCACCGCCTGCCGTTGAAACCACAAAACTAGAATCAAGGACATCAAAATTCATCTCCCTTCTTGAAGAATACTTTGTGTGTGGCTTTAAGATCGGAGGACAATGCTCATGGAATCTCTTGGTCATATCAAACAGAGCGCGTGTAGAGTCGGCATGGTGTGTAATTACCATAGCCTTACAAGCAACTTTCTGACTCACAGAGAAATACAGGTATCCACCAGTGTAGGTAGACAGACCTTGCTGTCTTGCCTTCAAGATAATTATTCTTACTTTACCTTCGGTGGCTAACTGATTTCTTACTGCGGTATCAAGGATGTGCTGCGCTGAATTTAACTTTAGAGGGGATATTTCGCCTGCTTTTGTCCGTATCTTTAATGCGGCATTGGAGTAATAGCTGAACTCAGTCAGTAGCCTCTTCCGTACCGTTATCAGTTTCTTGTGCATCGGGTTGCTCATCCTCTTGCAATAATGCCGCTAGGAAATCTTCTGCTTTTGAAATTGTTACATCAGATTTATTGGCAGGCTTTGACTTTGTGAAATCCAGAACTAAACGTGCAGCCGCTAGGCGCTCTCTGGTTTCACCTACAAGCCTCATCACCTCAACCGCTGTGGTGAGAGCTTCTTTTTGATACTCGTCTTCTATGTTGTGTTCTTTACTCATAATTCTGACTACCTTCTCTGCATCTAACTTAGCTTGTACTCTAAGTGGGGCAATGGTTTCCTTCGAATAACCATCAGGAACTCCTTTCGGCCTCCCTCCGTTTTTTCGTGGTCTTGTTGACCATTCTTTTCTCAGCGCCCTTCCCTCTGGAGTTGACATCAGGGTCGCAAAGTAAGTGTTTTTCTTCTTGGCTTCCGACATCTTCGGATACGCTTTTTTCTTTGGTGGGAGTTTTGCCCTTTGTTTTCGTTCTGCCATCCTGTGAGTCCTCAAGTAGACTTTTTACAATTTCACGCGACCCTTTAAAAGACGAACTAAACATTTCCAATGGTAGGTCATGCATCAAGTCACTGAGCATCACCTGTCTTTGGGCATCAGTCAGTAAAGGGCTTTGTTTTAACGTAGTAATGCGCTCTAGCATTACCACTAGGTCACTAGCTTTGGAATTCACATAACTCTCCTTATGTGGTTTAGACGTTTAAAACCCCAGAACCTTGATTCACAGGCTGATTAGCCTCTTCCTCTTCTCGTTCTCTAACTGCCACGCCTGCCATAACAATGGCAAGTATCACTGCTACAGGGTTTGCGTGGAAACTGACAGGGTAATCTTTTGGCATATCTTTGAAGAACTGCTGAATTAACTTAACTGTTTCAGGGGCAACTTCTTTCATCAGTTTAGGATTAGCCATGTAAACCCAGATTGGGTCTACAGCAAACTCGGCTGCATCCTTTACATAAGCAAAGTGAGCTTTACTTCTTGCAGGAAGAGTCTTTTTGTACTTTTCTAGCATCTCACTTTTCTTTGTGTCTGTAAGAGCTATGTTGTCTCTTCGTAACATTTCATAAAAACTTCTTTCCCTAGACGCTCTGATATTTCTCGAGCCAAGCAGAGGGTTACTTTGAAAAAATACCTTTACAAAGTTCTGTAAGTTATCAATCTCGTCCCTGATTACTTTCCCATCATCACGTTTTATCTTATTGTTTAGAGTTTCTCTAAAAGTTCCTGTATGCGTTTGTTTTCTTACATTACTATCTGGGTGTGCCGAAACAAGGTTACGTATTAAAGGTTTAAGCTCTTTGGACTCGGATTCAATACCGTGAGATATTTCATGTGCCAAAGTCATAAGAACTTCTAAAGGGGTTCTATAGCCTTTTTTTCCTTCTTTAGCGTTTTTTACGCCTATAACTGATTTACCCTTACCGCTCATACGCTTCATGTGGAAACCATTTAGGGTCTTACCATCCACACCGTAGTAGCCTACTGATTTTCTAAAATTGTCAAAAGCAGTTTGGCTTTTAGACACTGTAATGGCTAAGTTAAGGGCTTCACCAATCTTTAGGAACTCTGTAACTGTTCCGACACCGTTCTCCCATATAGAACCTTTGTTACCAATATCAAACTGTTTAATCACTAGTTCTGCTTTTGGTAAATTCTCTTTAACTTCTGCGGGTGTTGGCATACCTATAGGTTCTGGTACTTCTGGCTTTGGCTCTGGTTGAACTACAGGCGGCTGTGGTGGAACTGGAGGCAGAGGTGAAACCGGAGGCTGCGGTGGAACTGGAGGCTGTGGTGGAACTGGAGGCTGTGGTGGAACTGGAGCAGTCTCTGTAGGAGCTTCTGGTTTAGGCTTCTGCTGCTGCATTACCCTTTCTTTGTACGGTAAAATGTAAGTAGCAATAGCGACTAGAGGTACACCTTTCTGCTGTAGACCTTTCTCTAAGGCAGTAATTGTATCTACAGGGTTTTCGCCCAAGTTGTACAAAAGCTGATCTAAAGCATAGTTCATGTGTGCTTTTTCATCGTCATTTAAAGACGTATCATCTCTTAGCTTTTCCTTGAGGTCGTTCACTGCCGCATTGTTATTTTCCCGGCCTCTTGTGTAGCCTGCGGTTTCTTGGCCGTAGGTTTGTACTGCCGCCTGAAGGCCATTGAAAGGTTCTGGAGGTCTGACTCTGCGCTTACCTACTGTTTCTGGGAATCTCTCTATAAGTCCGTTGATATGCCGCACTGAGAAACCGACAACTTGTTCGCCATACTTCATGCTTTCTAGCAAGCTCTCAAGATCATTCCTAACGCCTATTGCTAAATCTGGGTCTGCCAAAGCCTCTTGAATAGTCTCCTCAAGTCCTTGTCTATCCATACCAGTGAATCTCTCATAGATTCCTTGGGGGCTGTTTGGTACAGCAGGATTACCTTGGGTGTAATTGTAGAATTGTTTGGCGCGTCTATCGGCTATTATCTGTTGTGCCTTTGCGGTTGCCTTTTCGTTTGCCACTTTGGTTCTGAGAATGTTTTTATCTCTCTCACCCATTCCTGTAACTGCGGCTAACCCTTGGTTTTTCTTGTTGTTAGCAATGTAACGTCTGACTTTTGAGCGCCTACCTGTGACAGCATCAATCATCCTACCGCCTGCAAACACAGCCGCTTGGGGAGCAATGGATGCACCCCCAGTAGCTACAGCAGCACCTGTAGAAGATAGCCCTCTGATAGCATTAGCCATTCCTGCTTGACCGCTGTAGTTACCGCCCTGTGGGAGAGGATTAGCCTGATCTGTGAAAGTGGATACACCACCCTTCATGCCTGAGTTCCAAACTTTGGTTTGCTCTTGGCTTTCTTTGACTAGATTGATCAATCTCTTACCGTCTGGAGTCTGTCCTACCATCTGCTGTAGCAGTGCAAAATCGCTACTACCTACAACGGACTTAGTTTTGTTCGTCGCTTGCTTTAATAATGCTTTCACTCGCGCACGATCAGACTTTTCTGAGGAAGAAAGTGACGAATCGGTATCATTTAAGAATCCGCTTAAATCACCTGTTAAATTTTTTATGTCTGCGGCAATATTGGCGTGGGCAAGATCAATCAATGCCCTGACACCAGTTTCAGATTTTGGGTCTATGTCATTAAGGTCGAATTTTTTACCTTGTGCGTTACCCTGCCTTGCTAAAGAGTCTAGCCGCTGTGCAAAGGTTGCTTGGGATGCCCTATCACCTAAATTAGCAGGCTTACCTGAGACTAACCTAGCACCTCCCATTACAGCTTGTGCAGCGCCTGCATTAGTACTACCTAACGCAAAGCTGTCTATAGCTCTGTCTTCAACTTCTTTTTGTGTGTACTCGCCACCTCTTGAAGCTGCGCCTGCAATGGATACACCTTCTTGAGCTACTTCTGTCACGCCCTCTGTCGCTGTTTTTCTCAGTACTTCAGCGGCTGCTTTTGCGTAACCTTTGTTCTCTAAAGTATCTGTAATTTCTTTTACTGTCATATCCTTGAGCTTAGAGGGCGAGATAACACCTTTCGCACCAAATTTGTCAAAAATACCAATTAAAACACCCTGTCCGGTTGCTAGGGCGGCATCGTAGTCACCTACTTTCTCTTCTTGCTCAAAAGCTGACTCTCCAACTCCTAAAGCAACACTTCCTACAAGGGTTGCAAGTCCTATCACAGCAGCAGCAGGGGCAGATACAGTCGCCACAGCGGCTGCGGTCATACCGCCAACTAGGGCTAGACCGCCAGACACAGAGTTCTCTGCGGATTTTTCACCTAGCCATCCTGTGGCCGCTGACAACCCATCTTCGTTAAAAGTATCTCGCAAAGATTTAGTGTACTTGGGCGTGTAACCACCTTCGGCTATGTCTTTGTCTTGCTGCGCTACAGCACCAGTACCGTACTCTTTGACTTGTTGATCTGCTCCAAGTTCACCTACAACCTCTACGCTTTTAGCGCCTAAACGCTGCGCTTGGTCTACAGAATACTCAAGAGCGTTGTCTGTTTTCTTCGGAGTGGCAAACTGTTCTATATCTCTTGGACTTTGGGATTTCTGCGCTGCTCTGTAAGCAGCCGCAAGTTTTCTAGCGTCTTCCGTGTTGCCTGCTTTATCTGCGGCTTGTAATGCCATTCCAATGCGCTGTAAATCTTGAGACATCTTTGGACTCCGCGTTTTATTCGTATTTACTAAGAACACCCTCTAAATCAGAACTTTCACTGGGACTACGCCCTGCGTTTTGCTCTTTGTAAGGGGCATATCCGGTTCTTAAATTATGCTCTAGGTTTCGTGTAGCACGTTCATAGGCTTCTAACCAATCAAGCCATACAGATTCATCAGCGGTAAACTGAGGAATGTCAGAACGGAATAAAGCCATTTCCCTATCAGAAATTGCGCCTTTGGTAAACGCAGTATTAGATAGAGTTTTATCGACTACTAGCTCTTGTAAACGCAGTCGTATGGATGCCTCATCAGTACCAAAAGAAGAGCCGATAGCATTGAAAATAGGGTTTTTAGAAGCGCCCACTGCATTGTTATTACCATCAGATAACGCTGCTCTAAGATCTCTAATTTTTCCAGATAGCTCTTGGGCAGCATAGATGTCAGCAGGAGAACCAAAGCGTTCTGCATCATTTTTTGACTGCGCTGCACGTAACTTTGAATCAGCAGCATATTTCTCCGCTGCGTTAGCATCATCTCGTTTTCTGTTGTAGTCTTTTAAAGCGCCATACTCTTGACCGCCTGCTTGCATAGCCGCTAGACCACCTCTCTGTGCGCCCCCTGCAATCGCTCCACCAACTCTTATAAGCATTTCATTACGTCTTTCTTTGGCATCACGTTTGGCTTTGAGTTCTTCTGCCGTTTCCGTTTCGTCGCGCCTATTATTCGTACCTGTGCCTCTAGGATCATTTTTTTCTACAGACTGCCCAATGCTAGATAGAACTCCATTTCTAACAGTGTCGGCTATGCCTTTGCCTTTGTTAATGACGAGATCATCTTGAGATTCCAAAACAGGATTAGCAGGCGCACTGTTAGATTGTAAATAATCTTCATGTGTCGCACCTTCCATGACAGTACCATCAGGCATTTCGTGAGTATTGGGTTGGACAGGCTGCTGTGCGGCAGCATTAGGCTGTCCATTAACACCGCTTCCACCAGACAGATAAGCAGGCATTCCTGTAAGGTTTCCCATGTTGTTTAACACACCTTGGGTAGATTGCATTGCCCCATCCAATACACCTTGA
>MDTF01018999.1_pt1 | contig 10590 bp, 8 predicted proteins | sample 811191 | NCBI WGS metagenome assembly MDTF01 (sample SAMN05326649, study PRJNA326480) | marine metagenome | isolation source: seawater | place: Southern Ocean | collected 2011
CATTTATCGTATTGTGTAAACATTGTACCAGATTGTGTATCATAATAATACATCCAAACCGAAACCATTTGACATTTAACGTTCAACAGATTTTCCACCTCTTTTTCGTATGTTTGTACATCTCCTGTATATTTTACATTTCATTTGTGTCGTGTGTGCATAAAAAATTAAACAAAATAACAAAACTTTTACATTCTATTTCTATTTACAAGTTACACATATCCACATATCCACACTTTTCATCCACAAACAATCTACTTTTTTCCACTTCCTTGCTTTACCTTGTTCCTTTTTTTCTCTTGTTTTAATAATCTTTTTGCTCTTGTTAGCTGTTTTGACATCGTTTCCATTTCTTCTTCCATGACTGAAACTTTTTCTTCTAATTTAACACTCATGTCACGTACTACTTTTTTCATTTTTGTAGCTACTAAATGATTTTTTAAACTACGATCTTCAGCTTGTCTAACTAAATGTTGTTGTGCTTCTAATGTTTTTTTAGCCGATGTCAACGCTTCTTCAATTGCATCTTGACTGTTTAATTTTTCTAATTCAATCTTCTTTTCTAATTCAATTTCAATTCTTGCTTTTTGTTCCAATTTTTTATTCAATGCATATACTTCTTTGCGATTTTCTCTTTCCAATTTTTTAACAACCGATGGTGGTATTAAATGTTTTCTTTTTTCTTTTTCAATTAAAATGGCTTCGTTTTTAGCTTCTTCGCGTACTATTTTCTCTCTTTTCACATGACTGTGTTTTTCAACTTCTAATTGGTCATTTATTAATACAATTTTTCTTTGTAATTCTTCACGTTTTTCAATTTCTTGATCATTTTTGTTTTGTGCGTTTTCTAATTGACTTTTCGCTCTTCTTTTTCTTGATGCTAATTCTAAAGCTAAATTGTCTGCTACTTCTTGCAACTCTTGTGCTTTTTCGTCGGTCGAACTCAAGACTTCTTGCAGTTGTTGTGTTCTACTCTGTGATCTTTGTTCATTGACTAACATCTGTAGTTCTAATTCTTTCACTTTTTTAGAAAAATTTCTTGCTACTTGTTCTTGATGTTTTAATTCGTCTTCTGTCTCCAACACTTTTTCGTGTAATAAATTCATTTCTATTTCATTGGATTTAGCAGGATTATTTAAATCAGACCTGGAATTGCTGCCACTGCCACTGCTATCAACATCGCCACCATTAGCACCATTAGCACCATTAGCATCACTGTTGTTGTTAGTACCATTGTCTGTCCAACTGTTTGTTGATTGATGAAACTTTCTTCCTAAATCTTGTAATGAATTTGTTCTTCTTGCTTCCATAGCTGCTTTTGGACCACGCAATCCACCTTTTTTACTACTGCTTTTACTACCTCTACGATCTCTTGGTGCAGATTGTGGTCTATTTTTTTTAGAACCTGACGACATGGATGTTTTACTGTTTGATCTACTTCTTCTACCACCTCTCATGACTACTCTTCGTTTTCTTTCTTCTTTTAATTCTTTCAACATAATTTGTCCTGGAAATTTCACTCTTCTTGCTAATAAATCAGCTTTATGTTCATATTTTAATTGTCTTTGTTTTTCACGATAATGTTCTGTATGTGCATATGTTGCATGTTTATCTTTTAATGGATCATAAGAAGGAATACCTTCAGATGCAGAAAGTACAAAACCACGTTCCAACGTACGACGTAGTAATGCCTGTTTGGCGAAAGAAAATATATCAGAAGAGAAGAAAAAGAGAGAAATCGAGCCGAGCAAAGGAGAGGGAAAAAAAAAACGGTTAGTTGTGATATTAGTGTAAAAGAAACAAAAAACAAACATCGAAAACCTATTTTTTTTCTTTCTTTTCCTTTTCTTTCAAAACAACTTACACTTTCCGAAGACAACTCTTCTTCTACAACAGGTGGTGGTGCTCCTTGTGGTTTTCTTTTTCTGCCCAGTATACGTTCTGCTACTGTATATGTTCTCCATTTACCTATACCACGTGTCAAATGTGTTTTTCTCCATCGACGTACAATTCTTCCCATTAATACTTTTCTTCTTTTTAATAATATAGGTATCTCTTTCCATTCCATAAATACTTTTCTTTGTGATCCTTGTTTAAATTTTTCAAATGCTTTTCTCATTTTTAAACGTAATTTTTTTCTATCTTCCAAAAAACTAAACCATGTACGAAAACTTTTACTTTCTAATTGTTTCAACCATCTTGCTCTTATTTTAGCTATTAATCTTCTGTTTCTTACTTTTGTATTTGCGTATTCTACCCAACTAGCCCAACAACTATACATACATCTTTTGGTCCATCTACCCATTGCTCTTGCCACAAGACGTCTATTTGTTTGTATTTCATTCACTTTATCTTTCCATGTTCTAATGACTCTGGCTTTGTCACGATTTAACCATTTAGACATTGTTCGAGACAAATGTGCTGTTATAATTGATTTTTTAGCTTCTAATTGATCCATTAATTTTAAATAAGCACGCCAAGCAACAATAGCATTTCTTTTTCTTTTTTTTAATAAGATTTTACACATTTTAGATAGTATCATTCTTCCTTCATCTCGACGATCTAATAAATCAATCCATGAACCAATGCTTTTCACCAAACTTTTGTTTCGTATACGTTGCATGGCTCTTCTTAATACAGTACGATTATGTTTGGCTTCTCTAAATCTATTTTTCCAATGACAAAAAAATGAAAACATTCTTAATTTATTAAATTTTTTAGCACCTTTTTCTTGCAAATACAATAATTGTATATGTTCTGCAACATCATCTTTCCAAGAAATAAAGGCTTGCCTAGTTGTACGATATGCACGACTTTTGAATGCAGCCCACCTATTTAAGATAGTAGATAGTTATAAGAAAAAAAGGAATTACCGAGAATAAAAAAAATAGAACAACAGAGAGAATTGTTTTGGTGTGTTAAAAAATATACTGTTGTTGTTTGCAACTCAAAAAACAAAAAAATTCAAAACAACAGCAAACTTACATTGCATCAGCTCTTTTTCTTTCTGATCTTCTTCCTGCAAGGTAGAGATCGTGGTACCATTTATTCCATGCACCAATAATTTGACCATTAATTAATCGTTTAAAGACACGGTTGGCTAATTTTCTGGCATATTGTCTTTCATCTACATATTCCATCCATATATCCCAACAATTTAATATTTGACGATGTAATATTTTAGCAGCGGCTCTTTTTAATTTTGTTCTTTCAATTTTATTTTCAACTACATTTTTTCTCCATTTTAATAAAGTGCGTTTGCGGAATTCATAGGTTAGTTTGTTGGCAGCATGCAAAGCTAAACGATACTGCCCTCGTCCCGTCTCTACTTCGTTATACCATTCCTCCCAACATGCATTTAAGGTTCTTAATCGATGTAATGTAGAACGATTTTTTAATTTATTTTCTAATGCACGATCTCTACGATAAATCATCGTCCATTTAAAAAATCCTTTTCTAGTAAGACGTAACACAGTAGTACGAAGCACGCGTCCCACTGATTCAATGGCTTTACTACCAATGACACTGGCTGCCCCGTTGCGTTGCCACAAAAATAGCGCCACGGCTATATTAGAACGATACTTTCGTTCTCTTATTCTACCTAATAATAAGTTACGTGCTTGAAAAACATTAAAAGATACATGTTTCCACGAACGAAAAGATCGAATCATCACTCTTCTTTTAAATGTATTTTCAAATCTACTAATACGATAACCTAAACTCATATGAATCGCTATTGTGTGAGTTTTTCGAACCCATTTACTCAATGCACTGGCTACTTTATTCATTGCTTGTCTATATACAAAAAATCCAATTGTTTTACATGCTTGCTCTCTGGCTAAACACCATTCTCTATATATATGAAATTTATCGTATCCTTTTTGTAATCTATACATCACAACTTCTTCTAAATTACGTGAACAGGCTTTCTTAATAACTTTTCTAGCGAGAGTTCGATTGTGTACTAATTGTTTCCAATTGTAAAATACTGCATGTAACAGTTTAGATAAAATATATCGGGCTACTTTTTTATGTGTTGATTCTTCCCATTTGATATATTTTACCGAACGCAACCATATTCTCAATGTTCTTGCTTTGGTCGCTTTGTGGTTTTGTTTTACAATACGAAACATTGAATATAATACTGAACAGATCAAGGTAAATATAAAAAAAACAATGTTGGAAAAAGGGTGATGGGAAATAGTTTACAAAATAATAATTAAAAAAACAGGAAAACAAAAACAGGAAAAATTTGTTAGATTAACAGAAAAAAGATGCGAGAAAATAGAGCAACAAAAACGAAACAAACGGGGCTGCTTCCATCCCATTTGTTCTGTAGTTTCATCTTTGAGATAAGAAACCTTTTTTAATTATCTGACTTACCTTTACCATTATATCCATGGGTTATATCGACGATTTGTAAATCTGTTTCTTCACGCATGTTAGCAATACGTTCATTTGAATCTAATATGACATCTTGTCTCCGCAACATGTCAAATGCTGGTTGTACATTTCTTTTATATGCATGTATCATTAATTTTCCTAATAAAAATCCAGCTTTGTTACGATGATTGCACCAATCTTTCCAATCCAGTATTACATCTCTTTTTCTTAAACGTTTTTTACGTGCAAATAAATTAGCAACTCTGGAAACTTGCATTAATTCCAACACAAAGCTGTTGAATGCCCGTCGCAATAATCTGCGTTGAAAATGATTGACTGCTACTTGGTCTTTCGACAATACTTTTCCTACTTGTATAGAATAACGTTGCCATGTACGAAAAGCAGCTCGTGTATTACATTTCCATAAGGATTTTAAAAAACCTTTCGTACCCATTTTTCTCATTCGCATCATTAAATATTTCTTTTGTCCATTCATACGTTTCAAATCGAGTTGTGCTTTGGCCAAAGACACTTCCAATATGTTTTGTTTTGTACTTGCTACTTGTCCAGCTTTTTGTGATTTGCGTCGTGTTAAATGTTCGGTAGTAATCATATTTTCACATTTTAATATTTGTTCTTTTAATTGCTGTTCTAAGTGATCGTTTAGATCATTGGAGGAGTCCAGGGCTTCTTCCAATTCTATAGTTCTTCGTTGCAAACTTGCCAGGGCGCCATATTTCCAATAAAACATTGCTTTGAACAAACATTTCGTAATATGTCTTTGTGCTATACTGTATAGTTTTGTTAACGCCATATCTTGTTTAGCTCTTGACTTGGCGACAACAACGTGTTGTGGCAAGGACAGCTCATCGATATCGTTTCTCAGTCTTCTTATTAAACTGGGATCTTGCCTGGCAACGTATCCAATTCGTTGTTTTCTTTGAAATGCATCGGTACTGAATGTATGACGCATGGGATTCGCTGGTGTACCCGGTTTCCATCGTAAGTTTTCATCTTCCACTTTGTCACGTACAACTTCTTTTGTTTTAGTTTCATCTTTGTGTTTGAAACGTTGCTTCCATCCAATGTTGTTTTTACTAAAGGACATTGCAGTATGTGTGAGGAGGAGGAATGTTGGGAAATTAGTGTACGTGCACGTACAAACTTGTATCTCTTGTCAGAAAGCACCGGATATCTTTGTCCTCTTTAGATTTGACACTACTGCAACTCGAAACCTTGCTCTTGTTTTGGTCAAATTTAGGAAACAAAGCACAAATGGAACCTCCGATAGAAGTGGAGATCTCCGTTCGTGACGACGTGGTGCAATTTCTAACCTCTGCCCAATCCACCCAAAATTCATCCGAAAGACTTCAGTGGTGTCAATCCATAGAAGAAGTATTACTGAGAAGAACAGATGTTGATGATAATGAACGTACAGCTTTGCTTCATGAATTTGTCAAACCCATCATGGAATTACACCTCAACGCCTCGAGAGATGTCAAAATCTTTGTTATCAAATTTGCTCAAGCCATTGCCATTGATTTTTACGAACATTTAAAGGATATTTTGCCGTCTTTTTATGCATTATCACAAGATGAGAACGATTTAGTTTTACGTACTTTGCTGCAAAGTGGAGTCCACGTCTACCGTCGTTCGTTGCGGTACATTGCCGATACCGACGTGTCAGAAGAGGTACGTACGATGTATGCCTTGTTAGAATCAATCAAACATGCTTTGTTGTCACAATTGTCGTCTAAAAATGATGTCAATCGTTGTGCAGCTATTAAATTTGTAGAATGTCTTGTGTTAACACACAGTGATTTAACCAGAGACGATCCAAATATGGTTAAAACCAGTGCCAAAAGCACGCGAGGTGACAACGACGGTGCTGATACGTTTCATTTACGACATGTACCGACAACACATGAATTATTAAAAAAAAATGAAATGAGAAAAGAAGGTAGATCTAGACTAGAAGATTTATTAAGAAGATGGTGAGTCCAAAAAGAACTTAACAACATGCAAAAGTGTATACCTCACAACAATTGTAAATATTGTAAATTGTAACTTGAGAACGGATTTTAGTAGTTCAAAAGTAGTCTTAGTAGTCTTGTATCTTTATTATTTTTTGTGATTTCAAAACTAACATTTCATCATTTTTATTCATTTTTTTTTTCTTTTTTTTCTTTTCGTCTTGTTTGTTTTCCCCTTTTTTTCTTTTTGTTCCTTTTTTAATTCCTTGCTTTATCTTTATTTTTTTCTTTCTAAACTATAAAAATAGTTGTCAAACGTGTGGTTCAATCTTAAACACAAAGAAAAAGAAATCCTCTTGGGATCAAGATGACGAGGAAGACTCCGACGACGACGATAGTGAAGCGCCACAAGTTGAATACGACGTCTCCTTTTCCAAAAAAAATATTATTATAGCTATTAATTGTTGCAGTGGTATAGGTACACATCGTGCAAAATTAGTGGATATTATATTTCCGGGTATGTTGTCGATCCACCAAGGTGCTTTTTCCAATACAGCCATGGGTAAAAAAAGTAAAACTAAAACAACTTCCAATGATGGTACTGATTGTATATGGAATGAAAAACAAGCAAAATCAATTACTAATATAAATAAAAATAACATGTTGAAATTATTAAAATTTACATCTTCGGTACCATGGCACGAAGAACTAGTGGAAGCATTGTGTGAGTTGGGTGCAAAGGAAAAAGCAATCAAAGCACAAGAAATGAGTCAAGAAGCTGCTATTTCAGTCACAGGACATAAACACAGTCGAGCAAGTACCGATGATTTGGATGATTATTCAGGGGGTAGATACGGTAACACACAACAACAAACTATGGAAGTCTATAACGGTCCTTGGCCAGTCCAAAGTTCAACATTAATTTTGCCCAAAGATTATTCCACTGGATTAAAACCCAAACAAATTTTAGGTTTACTGATTTTAAACATGAAACATTTACCACCACCACCACCGGCCGATCGTTTTCCGGGTGAAGTATCCAATACAACTGCCGATGAAAAATCAAGTTTAGATAAATTAATTAAAGCATTAGATAGGTAAGTCAATACAAAGCGAATGGAGCGTGCATCGCATAATGGAAGCACTGTAGTTGACATTTCTGATCATCCTGCCTCCTCCAAACCTGTTTTATTGTCTTTGTCACGTATCTCCTCTTATCTAAAACCCCCAAACAAGTTTTTTTTTTTTTTTTAACGTATATAAATATATTTTGACATTTTTTACCACATTCTAATTACACTATTATAAAATATACTTTTTTTCATTTTAACGTCAAAATGTATAGAATGGCAAAATTTACACAACATTCAATTTATGCTGCACCAATGGGACCACCACCCTCTTTGACGGGGGCAGGATGGGGTTTGGGAGGAGCAAACCAAGCGGCCAACAACACGAATAAAGTACCTTTGAAAACACCAAATGTGGCTGTTTTTGATCGACATGATCCCATGGGTGGTGTAGTAGCACCATTCAAACGTTTATTACGATCGGAGTTAGTCATTTCGTTGTTTACAGATTCAGAAAGAAAAAAGAAAGAAAAAAGAGACAGTTCCAACAATGAAGACAATGCAAATGCGATGGAAATACAAAACATGGAACTGATTGAAGCAGGTGGATTGCATTCTAAATTAATGGGACGAATTGTAGGAATCGCTAAAATATTACATCAAGAAGAAAAAAAAGCAGATGAAAAGAAAGGTAAAGATAAAGGCGAGGAGGAACGAATTATAGATGATCCATCCGGTTTAGAAAATGTCTTGGTGGAATTAGTTGGAAAAATTGATTCGACAGATATACCAGAAGATGTGATCTTTAATGTAGTCAATGCTACATTGTATCGTCATTTTTATGAATTATGTGATGGGAATACTTTATCTGAAACAAGTGGCAGCAGCAACAGCAGTAGCAGCAGTAGCAACAGCAGCAGCAACAGCAGCAACAGTGGTAGCAATGACAGCAACAGTACACCTTCTTTGGATGAACAAGATTCCAGTTATGTTCGATTTTTAGTACGTATTATGCGTGCTATGCCGATGCAAAGCAGTCAACAACGTACTCGGTACGACGGTACGAAAGATATTCCTAGATTAACACGGTTGCTATTAGAATGTCCCATGGTACCCAAAATTGTATTAAGAGAAGTGATTGATCAATGGTGTGAAGCGGCTGGTGAAAGTGGTGATAAAGAAATTATGACTGTAGGATTAGTAACATTGCGTCAATTAATATTACATCGCAGTTCATTACGTAGTGAATGTTTAAGTGCTGTTTTTGGATATACACAACCAGCTGAAGGTAAAAAAAAATTTCAAAAAAAGAAATCAAAAAAAGAAATCAAAAAAATAAATGTACCCCGTAATTGATGTAAAATATTCAAAATATATCAAAACTGAAAATCTTAACCGTTTTTGTATTCTTCTTTTTTCTGTTTTCTTTCTAATTTTCAATTACAAAACTCAGGTTCACCTACAATACTAAGTGATTTGTCTATCAAAATGACTACCAATACATTGTTTAATAAGAACGATTCCGTGGATCAATCTATATTAAATCATGTCATTTCTATTATACAAAAAGAACCATCGATGATTGAAGCAAGCATGAACGGTGAAGAACCATTAAATGAACAAGATGCGAATGATCGTTCTAAAATTCGATTAATCTTTTTTGAAAAAATGTGTCGTAAACATCCGCCGTTAATCAATGACATGTTGAAATCGTATGTAACAGTGCGTGCAGATACAGCCGTACGTACTTCTAAAGGTGGTATGATGTATTGTAGTTGGGTAGAAGAAATGGCACCAAAATTTGCTGTCAATGCAGTAACATTATATGAAAGAAATTTTATTACAGAAGACAGGGAAGCATTGGAAAAGAAAGAAGCAGATCTAATTTTAGACAAAATGAAAGAAGCGTTGGAAGGAACGGAACAGAATGGTAGTGGAGATGGAGACGAAGATGGAGATGTAACAATGAAAGCAATAGAAGAAGAAGAAGAAGAAGAAGAAGAAGAAGAAGAAGAAGAAGAAAAAACATTACCAATTGTACGTGGTGCTGTAGCAATGGCTAATTTATTGAAAAATGCACCAACTACGGGTGCCGCATTGAAACCGATCGTATTTATTTTGAAAGCTTTATCGGCACCCAGTCAAGCATGGAAAGGACCGGCTCCTGAATTAGTAGCTGTCATGTATGATTTGTTTACTATTTTTGGTTCCAATTATTGGATTTTAGTTTTTGCATTGCCTGGCATGTCAAAAGAGAAAGCATTAAATTGTGTTTCCAACATTGTTATTAAAGCTACGATTGAAAAAGGAAAAGGTGCACAATCGAAAGGAGCACAAATTATGAGAGGTGCTTTAGACGCTTTGTTAAATCCAGCCGATTTAAGTTTTGCACCCGTGACACCTTCTGAATTATTAATTTCATTGCATTTATTAGTTACAACAGAAGCAGGTAAAACTTCAACTTCAGCTACTATGGCCGCCATTACCTATTGCATCGGTAAAGAAAGTTTTAGTGAAAGATTTACAGCAAATGTATTGAAATCCAGTATTACTGAATTATTAAATGTAGTGAATGGAGATGCATCTAAATTATCTAAATTATTTCTAAGATTATTAATACAAAGCGTTACGTTGCGACCTGAATTAAAATTATTTAGTTTAGAAATTTGTTTAAAATTAATTGAAATGGAAATCTGGACAAAAAATCCATCTTTATGGAAAGGATGTCTTCATTTATTACCAATGTTTGGAGAAGAATCGTACCATACGTATTTAAGTTTGCCATTGGAAGTATTAACAGGAGTAATGAAAGGAAATGTAAAGTTGTTGAAAAGTTTAAGTTCGTATGTGAAATTAAGGTAAGGTTTGGTTTGTGGTAGTTTGTTTGATGTGTATGGACTTGTTTTATTTTTTTACTGACTCTTGCTTTTTTTTCTTTTTATTTTTGAAATAGTCTGGATATCGATTCTAAAAGTAAATATGATATTCATGTGATTAAATTGTTGGAAAATTCAAAGTAGAACAGAGAATGGGAATGGAAGAATTGGGAAACAGATGTAGTTTTAGAGTTAAAAAATTTGTAAGAAAACAAGAAATTTTTGTATCAATACCTTGTAGTCTAATTAATAATAAAGAGTGTAGAAAACAGAAACACAAAAAACACA
>MDTF01013914.1_pt1 | contig 10589 bp, 8 predicted proteins | sample 811191 | NCBI WGS metagenome assembly MDTF01 (sample SAMN05326649, study PRJNA326480) | marine metagenome | isolation source: seawater | place: Southern Ocean | collected 2011
ATCTGGTAAATTTACAAAAGATTGGATGAAAGAATGCGAAGGTGGACAGAAGAACTTTTTAAAAATGAGAAAAGATCTTGCAAATCATCCAATTGAAAAAGTAGGTGCTGAGCTTAGGGCTATGATGCCTTGGATTGGTAAGAAGAAACTAATAGATAGTGATAAGGGTTAACCTTTATTAAAAGCACAAATCGATCAAAATTGTAAACAAAATACAACAATTATTTTGCAATCTCTATTATAGATTGTATTATACTTTTCGAATTATCTGTTATGAGCAACAAAGATAAAATAATTATATTTGATACAACTATGCGAGATGGTGAGCAATCACCTGGTGCATCAATGAGTCTTGAAGAGAAAATTCAAATTGCTAGAGTTTTTGATGAATTGGGAATTGACATAATTGAAGCTGGTTTTCCAATAGCTTCACCAGGGGATTTCGAAGCCGTGACAGCAATAAGTAAAATACTGAAAAACTCAATACCAGCAGGTTTATCAAGAGCTAGTAAAAAAGATATTGACGCTTGTTATGAAGCATTAAAAGCTGCCCCAAGATTTAGAATTCATACTTTTATTTCGACAAGTCCTTTACACATGAAACATAAGTTGAATAAAACTCCAGAACAAGTTTTAGATGCTATTAAGGAAAGTGTATCTTATGCAAGAAATCTTACTGACGATGTTGAGTGGTCTTGCGAAGATGGCACAAGAACAGATTTAGATTTTATGTGTAAAATAGTTGAATTGGCAATTAGCTGTGGTGCTAAAACTATAAATATTCCAGACACAGTTGGTTATACAATTCCATCTGAATTTACTAAGATTATTACAACATTAAAAAATAAAGTTCCAAATATTGATAAGGCTATATTATCAGTACATTGTCATAATGATTTGGGATTAGCGGTTGCAAACTCTTTAGCTGGAGTTTCTGCTGGCGCAAGACAAGTAGAGTGTACAATTAATGGAATTGGAGAAAGAGCAGGAAATGCTGCTCTGGAAGAAATTGTAATGGCAATTAAAACAAGAAATGATTTAATGCCTTTTACTACTGGAATTAAAACAGAGTTATTAAGCAAAGCTTCAAAAGTTGTTTCAAACGCAACATTTCCAGTTCAGTTTAATAAAGCAATAGTTGGAAAAAATGCATTTGCCCATGAAGCAGGCATACATCAAGATGGAATGCTAAAGAATAGAGAAACATATGAAATTATGACACCAGAAAGTGTGGGTGTTAAAAAAACCTCTTTAATAATGGGAAAACATTCAGGCAGACATGCTTTTAAAGAAAAACTAAATGACCTTGGTTATGCTGATGTTACTGATGATGTTATTCAAACTGCATTTGGAAAGTTCAAAGTTTTAGCAGATAAAAAAAAACATGTTTATGATGACGACATAATGGCATTAGTGGACGATAGTCTTATTACTGATAACCAGATTAATGCAATAAATTTGAAATCTTTAAAAGTATTTGCTGGTACAGGAGAGCCCCAAAGAGCAGAAATGACTTTAGATGTTTTTGGTGAGGTAAAAAAAACATCCGAAACAGGAGATGGGCCTGTTGATGCAATTTTTAAATGCATAAAACTTTTATATCCACATGATGTAAAACTGCAATTATACCAAGTTCATGCGGTAACTGAAGGAACTGATGCTCAGGCAACTGTAAGTGTCCGAATTGAGGAAAATGGTAAAACTACTGTTGGTCAAGCAGCAGACACTGATACACTAGTTGCATCAGCTAATGCTTATTTAAGCGCTTTAAATAAAATGATTATAAAAAGAAAAAAAACTGCTCCAGTGGAGCAAGAAAATCAAAAGGTAAGAGGTATATAAAATGAGATGGTTTGATAAACTTAAACAAATTTGGAGCCAAGATATGGCAATTGATCTAGGAACGGCAAACACATTAGTTGTGGTAAAAGGCCAAGGTGTTGTTTTAAATGAGCCTTCTGTCGTTGCTATTGTAGAGCAAAATGGAAAAAAACAAGTTTTGGCTGTAGGTGATGAAGCTAAGACTATGCTTGGGAGAACACCTGGAAATATAAGTGCCATTAGACCTTTAAGAGACGGAGTAATTGCGGACTTTATAGTCACGGAAGAAATGATTAAACATTTTATAAAAAAAGTTCATAAAGGTAGTACTTTTGCTAATCCAAGAATTTTAATTTGTGTCCCAACGGGATCAACTCCAGTTGAACGTAAAGCAATTCAAGATAGTGCCTTAGCAGCTGGCGCAAGAAGAGTTCAGTTAATTGAAGAACCAATTGCAGCAGCAATAGGAGCAGGTCTTCCAATATCTGAAGCAACAGGGTCAATGGTGGTCGATATTGGTGGGGGGACAAGTGAAATTGCAGTAATGTCTTTAGGCGGACTTGTTTATTCAAAATCTTTAAGAGTGGCAGGTGATGCCATGGATGCAGCATTAGTAAACTATATGAGAAAAGAATATAATTTGATGATTGGCGATAGTACAGCTGAAAAGATAAAAAAAGAAATTGGTACAGCTATTCCAACTAATAGTAATACATATGCCGTGAAAGGTAGAGATTTAAGATCTGGAACACCTAAAGAAGTAAATATTACCGAGGAAGATACTGCAGAGGCACTTAATGATATTCTAAAAGAAATGGTAAATGGAATAAAAGATGCGCTAGAAAGCACCCCTCCAGAATTATCAGCAGATCTTGTAGATATGGGCTTAACTTTAACAGGAGGTGGAGCACTGTTGAAAAATATTGATAAAAGATTTTCTAAAGAAACGGGTCTACCAGTACATGTTGCAGAAGATCCATTGTCATGTGTAGCAATAGGAACTGGTAAAGCTTTAGATCAAGAAGAAACATTCTCCACTATGTTGACTGAATACTAAAAAAAATGTCCTCAAGTAGAGACGATTTTATAATAGCCATTCGTTCTGCTTTTTTAAAAAAGAGCACTAAGCAAAAATTTTCTTTACTCACTTTAGTTTTTTTATCAATTTTTATAATTGTATTATCAAGTTTAAACTTAAAGCCAATTATATACCTAAGAACAATTATTAATGAATTGGTTTACAGAACTTCATATGTTGTTTCGGTACCTGAAAATATTCTAAAAACTGTTTATTTAAAAACTAGTGATTACAGTGGCTTTTATAATGAATTCAAAAATAATGAGGAAGAACTAAAGAAACTAAGATCAGAAAATATTTCAAGTCAAATTATTAAAAGTGAAAATAAAGAGTTAAAAAATTTAATTGATGATTACACCCTTAGTACAAATAAAATATTGGCCAAAGTTATTGTTGATCATAGTAGTATATTTTTAAAAACATTGATTATTAACAAAGGAAGTAAAGACAATATTAAGATAGGTACAAATATTTACGACAGGGAATATTTAGTTGGAAGAATTATTGAGGTAAATTATAAAACATCAAGAGTATTACTATTAACTGATTTAAATTCTAATGTTCCAATTTCAATTACACCAGGAAATATTCAGGCAATTGTCGTGGGAGATGGAAATAATATAGGACAAATAAAATATATTAAAGGTGATTTTATCAACAACATAGTAGATGAAGGTATCGCATATACATCTGGGACAGGTTCAATATTTAAAAGCGGGATTCCTGTTGGAAAAATACTCATTAGAGAAGAAGAGGATCTAAATAAAATATTAGTTGATTTTTACACTGATTTTAGTCAGTTAAAATATGTTTTTGCTGAAATTGAAAAGGCAATTAATAATAGCCAAACAAAAAATAAACCAGCCAGTTCTAATGAGATATCCAACAATGAAAAAATAAAATTAGATTTATTAAATGAAAATAAAAAAATTCTAGAAGAAAGCAATTTAAAATATATTGACGAACTTGAAAATTTAAAATTAGAAATTAATAAATTAGATATTGAAATTTCTAATTATAAAAAAGAAGTTATCTTAAACAAAGATGAAATTAATCAAGATAAAATTGATAAAGAAGAATTGGAATTTTTAAGATTAAATTTAATTTATGGTAGTAAATGTTTTAAATCATTTTTTAATAGTGGCTACAAAGTTGGATCTGAAGATTATAAAAATTGCGTATTAAGAAGAGGTAAAAAAGTAAATGGTTAGACTCGTTAAAAACAATTATTTTTACAAATTATATTCATGGTTACCAATAATTTTTTTATTTATATCAGTTTTAAATGAGTTTGATTTTAATTATATGAATATAGATTTTTTTTCATTTAATTTTCCATTCATTTTAATTTTTTATTTTTCTCTAAAAGAATATAATCATTTTGATTATTTACTAGTTTTCTTAGCGGGGCTGATAAATGATACAGTTGTGGGTCTCCCACTTGGTTTGAGTTCGCTATCCTATGTAATGATTTGTATTTTTGCATCATATCTTAGAAATCTTACAATTAGACCTAATTTAATTAAAGATTGGTTTTATTTTCTATTTACTATTAGTTTGATTAATTCACTTAGTTATTCAATCCTATTTTTATTTTTTTCATATGATCTAGATATTATGTTTTATGTAATAAATAATTTATTTACTTTTTTATTTTATATTATTTTTATCTTCTTTTTTAATAATTACCTAAGAGGTGTGCGTGAATAATAATTTTAGTGATAACGCCACAAAACTTAACTCTATAAATAAAAGAATGTTTATAATTGCTTCTGCAAAGGTAGTGGTAATGTTAGGAATAGTTAGTAGATTATTTTTTTTACAAGTTAAAGAAAATAAAAAATACTTAACTCTTTCAGATAAAAATAGGATTCGTGAATGGAAACTTGCCCCAATTAGAGGAGAATTTCTAGATTATTTTGGAAACACTGTTGCTGGAAATTTTGAAGCATATCAGCTTCACATTATACCTGAGCAAGTTGAAGATTTCAGATATGTAATTTTTAGGGTGAAAGATCTTTTAGAATTGTCAGATCGTCAATTTAAAAAATTAATAAAAAGAAAAGATAAAATTAAACCTTGGGAAACACTTGTAGTAGCAGATAATTTAAGTTGGGAAAAATTTTCAAAAATTAACAATCATCTTTATGATTTAAATGGAGTTAAGCCAGTTATCTCTATTTCTAGAAATTACCCTTACAATGAAAGTTACACACATCTACTTGGTTATGTCAGCCACGCTAACAAAAATGATATTTTATTAAACGAAAATATTAAAAATCAATTTGTTCCAGGATTAAAAGTTGGAAAAACTGGTTTAGAAAAATCTTTTGAGAAACAACTAATTGGTACTAATTCTGTAGAAAGATATGAGGTAAATGCATATGGCAGAAGAATTAGTCAACTTGCATTTCAAAAAGGAAATAAAGGTGAAACAATCAATCTAACCATTGATAGCAAAATACAAGAATTGGCCAACCAATTATTAGCAAAAAAGGCAGGATCAATATGTGTCATGGATATATTTACAGGTTCAATTGTAGCAATGCATTCTTCACCATCATTTGATCCAAATTTATTTGTTTTTGGAATTAGTCAAGATGATTGGCAATTAATTCGAAATAATCCAATGAAACCATTGGTTAATAAAAGTTTATCAGGAAACTATTCGCCTGGGTCTACTATTAAGCCAATAGTTGCTCTATCTGCATTAGAACACGAAATTATTAGTCCCAATTTTACAGTAAAATGCGAAGGTAAAAAAGAAATGTATGGTCAAACTTATCACTGTTGGAAAAAAAAAGGTCATGGGTTTGTAGATCTTAAAAATGCAATGAAGCAATCTTGTGACTCATACTTCTATGAAATTGCAAGAAGACTAGGTGTCGATAGATTGAGCGACACGGCAAATAAATTTGGTTTAGGAAAAAAAGTTTTTGGTAATTTATTTGATAATGAAAAAAAAGGCTTAATTCCTAGCACATCATGGAAAAAAAATACCCTTGGAAAAAATTGGTTATTAGGCGAAACAATTATTACTGGAATTGGTCAGGGTTACATTCAAACAACACCAATACAATTATGTTTAATGACAGCGCAGATTGCAAATGGAGGTTACAAAATTTATCCTAAAGTTGTTAGAAAAAATAATGCAGCAGAAGAAGCACCAGATAAATTTATGCCTCTATTTAAAGATCCAAGAAATATTAAGATTATTCAAAAAGCGATGTTTGTTTCTACTAATGAAGTTATGGGAACATCTTATAGATCAAGAATTGATGATCCAAAATATCAATTTGCTGGTAAAACTGGAACTGCACAAGTTCAAAGAATAACTGAAGAAGATCGTGAATTAAATCTTAAGACTTTTCAAATCCCCTACAAAGCAAGAGATCATGCACTGTATATAGCATTTGGACCTTACAAAAGTCCAAGATACGCATTAAGCATTGTAATTGAACACGGTGGATCTGGTAGTGCTGTAGCAGCACCTTTAGCCAAAAAGTTATTTAAATTAATAGTAGATAGACATGAATTAAGAACGACCTTTAATAATAAAAGATATTTGAATATTTAGATGTACCAACATAATAGATTAAACAATAACTTTAGCTTCTTTCAAAAATTTAGAAATTTAGATTATATTTTATTAGTCTGCATTTTTTTATTAGGCTTTATTAGTTTTGCAACAATGTATTCCACTGATGGTGGTGAAATTCTTTTTCATACCAAAAGTCATTTTTTAAAATTTATAGTCTTCTCTTTGCTGATGATTGTAATTTCATTATTCAATATAAGGATTTGGTTTTCTTTAGGATACATAATTTATATTATCATTGTTGGAATGTTGGTTTGGACAGCAATTTTTGGCATCACAGCATCAGGCTCTCAAAGATGGATTAACTTATATTTTATTAATATTCAACCGTCTGAATTAATGAAAATTTTTATAATTTTATGTTTAGCTAAATATTTTCATAGAATTAAATTAGAAAATGTAAATTCGCTTTACGCACTAATTACTTCATTGGTAATTATTTTTATTCCAATGAGCTTAGTAATTATCCAGCCTGATTTAGGTACATCTTTACTTATTTCAATTAGTGGTATCTCAGTTTTGTGGTTTGCAGGATTAAACCATAAGTATTTTTTTTATACTTTACTTATGTCAATTATTTCACTTCCTTTTATTATTTCTTTTTTAAAGCCATATCAAAAGCTTAGAATTTTAACTTTTTTAAATCCTGATCGAGATCCTTTAGGAGCAGGATATCAGATAATTCAATCTAAAATAGCAGTTGGATCAGGAGGCCTTTTAGGTAAAGGTTTTTTAAAAGGAACCCAAAGTTATTTGGAATTTTTACCTGAAAAACATACAGATTTTATATTTACTTTATTTTCAGAAGAATTTGGTTTTTTAGGCTCAATTATTTTACTTTCAATATATGCACTGATTATTTTTAGAGTGATAAAGATAGGGTCAATTTCTAGAAGTTATTTTGCGAAAATATTTTGTTATAGTTTTGGAACTTCTATCTTTGTCTACATAGCTATAAATATGAGTATGGTACTTGGTTTACTTCCAATTGTTGGCTCACCTTTGCCTATAATGTCCTATGGAGGATCCTCAATGTTAGCTACAATGATTGGATTTGGAATAGTTTTGAGCGCCAAAATACACAGTCAGCAAGTAGTTGTTTAAGTATAATTTGTCGCTTAAATTTTTTTAAAAATTGACTGTATAATTAATTATGAATAATAGTGTTAATATTGGAGTAGTTGGTGCCGGCATACAAGGTATTTCAAATGCATTATTTTTACAAAAAAAAGGTTTTAAAGTTACTATTTTTGATAGGGATGAGCCTGGAAGTCCTACGGCATCATATGGAAATGCAGGGCATTTTTCTCCCTATGCCTCCGTACCTATAAATAGACCTGATGTTTTATCAGATGTTCCTGCTATGCTTTTAAGTTCAACTGGACCACTTGCCCTTAAATGGAATTATGTGCCAAAGATGATACCGTGGTTTTTACAATTCATTAGAAATTGCACATCAAATAAAATGATGCATACAGCTAAAAATATGCATCAAATTTTAGACTTAGCACTACCAGCTTATGATGAGTTGTTTGAAGATATTAATATTAAGGGGTTGGTTGAAAAAAAAGGTATTTTGTATATTTGGAATGATCAAAATATAAAAAGTAGAGAACTTGAAATTAAAGTTAGAGATGAACTTGGTGTAGATCAGCAAGTAGTTACACCTAAAGAAATTCATGACCTAGAGCCCAATATAAAACCTTTTTATCATGGTGGTGTTTATTATCAGCATGGAAGACATGCGAGAAATCCTAAAAAAATACTTTTAAAGTTGTTTGATCTTTTTTTAAAAAAAGGAGGTAAATTTTTAAAGGAAAATATTAAGGATATAAACTTTAATGATGAAAAACCTATTTTGAAATCTGAAACTCAAAAATTTATTTTTGATAAAATCGTTGTTGCTTGTGGTGCGTTTTCAAAAATATTAACAGATAATTTAGATGAAAAAATACCACTAGATACAGAAAGAGGCTATCATGTACATTTTAAAGATTGTGATCATCTTTTAAGTAGACCTGTAATATTTCAAAATAGAGGATTTGGTATTACACCAATGGAACAAGGTCTTAGAGTGGTTGGAACCGTAGAATTTGGTGGATTAAAAAATCAGTTATCAAAATCTAGAATTAAAAACTTAATTAATAACGCAAAATACATGCTGGGAGACCTACCAGAGCATCAAGACGAATGGCTGGGCTTTAGACCAAGTATGCCTGATTTTTTACCAGTAATAGGACCTTCAAAAAACCATAGAAATGTTTTTTATTGTTTTGGCCATCATCATTTAGGGTGGACTTTAGGTCCAATTTCAGGAAAGATTATTTCAGGAATGATTGCTGAAGAAAATACAAATTTAAACTTAGCACCATACAGTTCACTTAGGTTTAGCTAAGTGGAAAGTAAGAATAATTTTGCATATATTCTTTTATTTTTAGCAACTTTATTTTGGTCAGGAAATTTTCTTGTAGGAAAATTTGCTAGTCAATACCAAATACCACCTTTTTCATTAAATTTTTATAGATGGCTTTGTGCATGGTTAATTTTAGCACCATTCACAATTCAAGAGATATTAAAAAAAAAAAATTATATCATAAAAAATTATAAATATTATATGGTTCTTGGGATTACAAGTGTCACTATATTTAACTCAATTGTATATTACTCTTTAAATTTTACTCAAGTTATTAGTGGAGTATTGATGATATCAACAATACCAGTAATGATTATTTTTATTTCATCAATCTTAAAAATTGAAAAAACTAACACTTTTCAGATATTAGGTGTTTCATGTTCATTTATTGGAGTTGTTTTAATTATAACTAAGGCAAACTTTGAAATATTAATAAATTTTGATTTTAATAAAGGAGATATTACAATGGTCTTTGGAATGTTGTCGTGGGCAACTTATTCTGCCTTACTAAAGAAAAAAAAACATGAATTGTCACAACTAACACTATTAGAAGTTGTGATTTCATTTGGATTTATTTTTTTAATTCCAATTTATTTCATAGAGTATCAATTAGGTTTTAGAATTAACCCCGATAAAAATTTTCTTATGATTTTATTCTATGTAGTAATATTTCCAGGACTTGCTTCTTTTATTTTTTGGATAAAAGGCGTTTCTTTAATTGGAGCAAACAGATCTGGGGTTTTCTTACATTTGATGCCAATTTTAAGTGCTGTAATGGCAATGATTATTTTTAATGAAAAATTTATGTTTTATCATATGTTGGGTGCAATATTTATTTTAATAGGAATTCTTTTATCTAACAGGAAAAATACAAATGCTTAAAGTTGCAATTTTAGATGATTATCAGGATGTATCTCATCAATTTATAGATTTAAAAAAGTTGTCTGCAAAATATGAATTTAAAGTTTTTAGTGAAACTTTTGAAAATGAAGCTGATGCTATAGATCAATTAGCAGATTTTGAAGCATTATTAATAATGCGAGAACGAACACCAATTACAAAAAATCTAATTGATAATCTTAGTAAACTAAAATTTATTATTACAAGTGGTTCAAGAAACAATGCTATAGATCTTGTAGCTGCAAAAAAAAGAAGAATTGTAGTATGCGGAACTGATATTAATTTCACCCCAACATCTGAATTAACTTGGGGATTAATTTTAGGCTTAGCCAGAAACTTTAAGGAAGAAATTGACAATATGTATCAAGGGTACTGGCAAACAACCGTTGGTTTTGAACTCAAAGGAAAAATTTTAGGTATAGTGGGACTTGGAAGAGTTGGTTCACAAGTTGCTAAAGTTGGTAAAGCTTTTGGTATGGAAGTTATGGCTTGGAGTGAAAATTTAAACCTAGATACATGTAAAGAATTAGATGTTCTGCCTTGTAGCAAGGAGGATCTGTTACAAAATTCTGATTTTATTTCCATTCATGTTCAGGGTGGTGAGAGATATAAAGACTTAATAAAATTAAAAGAGTTAGATATGATGAAAAAAACTGCTTTTTTAATTAACACTTCAAGAGGATCAATTATTAACGAAGATGATTTAATTATTGCATTATCAACAAATGTTATTGCTGGAGCTGGTCTTGATGTTTATGAGAAAGAACCTTTACCAGAAA
>MDTF01012429.1_pt1 | contig 10587 bp, 1 predicted proteins | sample 811191 | NCBI WGS metagenome assembly MDTF01 (sample SAMN05326649, study PRJNA326480) | marine metagenome | isolation source: seawater | place: Southern Ocean | collected 2011
AAAAGTGCTGGACAAACTCAGTCTGAAACTGCCAAGACTGAGCACAGAACGTGAGCAAAACATTGCAGACCTGTGTGACAATGCATCACGGTTCATCGGATGCAAAGGCTACAAATACTTTCCCCAAGAACCCGAGAAAGGTGTGCAGGTTGGGACAGTAATTCTGACGGACTATGTCGGCAACGTTGATACTTTTCTGACGGACACTAGCACATCTGATGGCAGCGCATTCTGGCGTGTCGCTTTTACTGAAACATACTCCGAAGACTGGACAGACAGCGAAATGCAGGATCACTGCATCGATTTCATCCACGGCACCGACAAGCTGCCGATCATTCCGATGGAAAACGATAACAAAATTGTGACCACTTCGGGATTGCATCAGTACATGACTGCCGATGGTGACGATTTCATTGACATCTGCACAGCGATGGGAATTCAACGTGACATGTGGCGAATCTATTACCACTGGCTTGATGAGGTGCATTGCTATGGCCACCGCCATCGAACATCCGAAAACGGTATATACTTCTACAATCCCTGGCGGGGTGTAGGTCACAAGGCCAAGTTGAAGACTGTCGGAAAACAGACTCGACACAATTCTGGGCGGCCATTCCCGTACCCAAAGGGTGATCTGTGGAAAAAGATGGTTCACGATCACATGATGGCCTCAACCGAACTTGCGGGACTCGCTGCACGCTTGACGAACATGTCGTTTGTTACGATCATGGAGTACGAAAAGTTCAGAGCTCATCTCGAGAGAGACCACGAAAAGTACGAGAATCTTCTGCAGAACATTGCGATGACTCTTGATATCGAAGAAGACGACAGTCAACAGAACATGCAGTTCGACCTGGTTTGTGCTGCCCTCGATAATGAGAACGCCGAACATGCGTACACCGTTCTGGACCACGAGAGCGACAACCCTGACATCAGCGACACCAACGATACACAATGGCCGGAGGCGATCAACAACAGATACACGGATGCATCCGGAAAGATCGTCGCCCCGAAGAATGTCGCTGACGCACAGTCTCGAGACGACTGGCCGATGTGGGAACGTGCTTTCAACAAGGAGCAGAATGGACTCGACAAACTGGGAGTGTACGAGCACGATCTAACCTTGGGCGAGCTAAAAGAGAAAGGATATGATCACAAACCAGTGACTCAGATGGTGCTCTTCACAGCCAAGTACTCTCCAAAGGGGAAATTCGAGAAAGCGAAATGCAGGATCGTTGTTCGGGGACACAAATATGCGATGAAGCAAGGAGTTCATTACCATGCCACTTTTGCTGCATCTCCGAAAGATGGCAGTGTCCGACTGCTACAGGCTCTGATGTGTCACGAAACCCGAAAGTTTCACCGCCTATGCTGGGACATCGTGCAAGCCTTCCCGAAGGCTCCACTGAAGCCAAGCGAGATGATCATCCTGTGCTACCCGAAAGGGCAGGAGCGATCACTGAAGGATGGAACGCCGTTGTACTCTCTACTGCGGATGAACTTGTACGGATCCCCGGCAGCCAACAGATACTTTTGCATGATGCGTGACAAGTGGATCATGAGCCACTTCAACGATTCCATGAAAATGCCTGGTTGGTCTGTCGAGCAAATGCGCTACGACGCCTGCATGTTCCACTTCACAAGTCCGACGAAGAAAAGCGTCTACGCCGTGATCCATACTGACGACATCGACAGCATTTGCGACTCAATGAAGGACGGCACCGCTGTGATGAACGCGTTCGATGAAAAATTCACAATCGTTGTGCTGGATCCCGATTTCATGCTCGGCATTCTACGAACAGTGTCAACCGATGCAGATGGACACCTCCAAGTTGTGCTGACACAACCGGATTTCATTGACTGTCTTGTGAAGAACTTCGAACATGTGCTACCTAAATCAGCTGCGGGGCCAACACCGACCAACTTCTTCCTGTCAACAAGAGGAAACGCAAAGGGAGAGCTCCCAACAGCAACAGAATCTGCGGAGGTGCTGGCGAATGGTTACCAAAGCGGTGTCGGCAGTATGCTTTGGGCATCACGCCGATGCCACCCGTCATTATCGTTCGGCACTAGCATGCTCTGCCGAGTGATGTCCCGACCAAGTTTCGAAGCACAGACTGGACTGCGCCACATGATCAAATACATAGAGCGTCACCGTGACAAAGGGATTCGATACAGTGCCAAGTTCAAGGGATCTCCGACCTGCTATTATGACGCGAGCAACAAAAGTGATCCGAGTGACAGCAAAGCTCAGTACGGCTGGATCGTCTTCATGTTTGGCGGACCGCTGCTTTGGGCGAGCAAGAAGCACAAGCACGTCGGTGTACAGGGAAGTATGCAAAACGAGTACATGGCCGCCGGACAAGCTTGCCGACAACTCGCATGGTTGCGATTTCTGCTGCACGAGATGAAGCTTGACGAGTTCATCACAAGTCCGACTCCTCTGCTTGGCGACAATGACCCATGCACGAGAATGATCTGGAACGACATCATCACCGACGGAAACCAATTCTTCTGGCGTGAATACCACTTTGCAAAAGAATGCTATGAAAGAGGATTGATTTGGTGCCTGCGAGTTGACACAAAAGAAAACCATGCGGACTTCCTGACGAAGGCAAAATCAGGGGTCGAAATTGAGAAGGAAGATCCACGAATTCGAGGCTACGAGACTATGGCGAAAGAAGTTCCCGAGCAACCAATCGGTCAACATCGTGTTCAACCGGACTTCGAAGGACGCACTGATCCATCTTACATCAGCGTGGACGAGTTCAACTTTGACAACTTCGAGATACATGTCCCGCTCCACGCAGGTCGGCTGGATGCTGAAGGCGACTTCTCTACTAACCACGACGAGATCTGGGACTACATCGACATGTGTCCCGGACTGCAAATACAAACAGAAGCTGATGCAGCTGATGAAGAACCATCCCATACTTCAACAGCTTCCGGGGGTCAGTTGTAATATGCCACTATCGATGTTCGGCAGCATACGGCTGCCATGCCGCATCGGCAAGTATTGTGTATGTACACTGATGTACACTTGCCACGAGACAAGATGAATTACAACTTGGGCGGCGAAGATCAAGCTACTTCGGCGCCGAGTATGAAAAGCTGGTACATTCGAGTCGGAGCGCTTGGACCAACTTCAAGATACCTGAACAGCGAGACTTGGTAGCATTTATGAATACTAGATTTTAGCTAGGTGCTCAGCGCTGTAACGGTGCCCTGTGGACCCGAGTGTGAGGGTTCATCAGGAAGAGAGAGAATGGGTGTCTAAGAACATCCGTCATTGCTACAGTCTCGGGTTCAACTACGTAGAACTGTTATTTGGCCTGGTCACGGCCCGTGACAAAGCAACTGCGCTTCACTGAGTACCGGCCGCATGGCGTCCGTCACTCACACCCCGCCCGGTGTGATTCAAGGGACTCCAGCTGCACAGAACGTCGACCTCTCAACTGACGAGCTGAACATGAAGCTAGCGGAAAGTGAGAAGCGAATCGCGCGGCTCACAGAATCCGCAAAGAAGGAGAAGGAAGGCGAACTACGTGGCCTTGCTACATCCAAAGACTCAATGGAGCAACCCCCCTCGCCGCCCGCGCGCGCTGTCGAAGAGGAACTGTTTCCGTCCGAGTCCGACATAGGCTCAGAGAGCCCTGGCGAGCTGCACGAAGCACCAGAACCGTCTATGGAGAACCCTGTTGAGAATCCGCACACGCTGAAATTCAGCGCCAACCCGCCGCCGCCCCTCTCAGAAGTGGCTAGCACAATCCGTGGGGCCTTGACTCCGGCCGAAGCAAGCTTTATCACTGCTGCTGGAGCCGATGATTACAAAGTATGCGCGCGGCCGAACTGCCCGTGCACCCAACCCTGGATTGACACAATCACCGGCAAGGAGTATGACTTCTGTTGCAACTCCTGCCGAATGGGAACTCCGTGCACCTACGATATCCATTCCCGGTTTGACGACTCAGGTGGAGGTGACAGCATGATGGCCGGAACTCCCCTTGAGACATCGCAGTATGCACTCAGCGATCGATCTCGTTCTGGACCGGAGCGAACATCATCTGTCACTGACCGCAATGGCAATTCTGTGAACGTTGATCCTGTCAACGACTTTTCCATGATTGATGTTGAAGGTGGACTTGCTGCCGCTGAAGCGAACGCAAAAGCCGCAGCTGTGTCCAAGGCTCAGGCGTTGGAACTCAGCTACATCAAACAGCTTGCGGACCATAAGGCAAAGCTTGCTGAACAAATGTCTACATTGCAGAGGAAATACAAACTCACAGACATGCCGACGGGGCCAACTGAGATCATCAACTTGACGATACACATTGAAGACGGGTTCGAATTCAGTAGTGGCCCTAGCCTGCAAACGATGCAAACAATATTGGTTAGCGTCACCAAAGGCAGCACCGTGGGAAAATTGCTGCAGACGATCATTACAAGTGTCGACGCGCAGTCACTGGCGAACGGACGTGCCTATGACATCTCGATCGACGCCGCCTGTATTCAATTTGATCCGCAGCCGGGCAACGTGGAATCGTTGGCAAATGACTGCCGCATCGGTTCGATCAGCTCTGATGTCGGAACGACCAAAACAATCACAGAATGGCCGTTCCTTCACTTCTGGCGTAACCGCGCTATGTTCGAGCATCGTGCTCTTCTGAACAGAAGCAAATTGTTACGTGAACTAAAGCAACACGACGCTGACATGGCGGCGGGATCACGGAAAACGCTGATCATTGCAAAACCGCCGGGCAGCATTCCTGCCATGTTGGAGATATCTGATGCATCACCGATGATGACCATGGATGATGTTAAACTGCATGTGTTCGAGCAGATCAACATCGAAATGGACGTACAGCACCTATCCTTCGCTGGAAATGACCTGCTTGGGCCGACAACTCTTGCATCGGCCGAAAAGAAATATGGCAATGGTATCTGGAGTTTGATACAGCTTAACATTAAAATGCGGGGTGCGGCAACTGAATCAGTTGATAAACACGATGATGAGAAACGCGTGAATGTTGCCAGTGGATCGACCGTTGGAGTTCCCGAGAGCAAGCTGAACAAACCAGTTGCTGTCCTCATCGATGATGATGAAACGATTGAGACAGCAGCACGAATGGCCCGCCGGACCACTGAACGATTTGATACCATGGATTTCCAGCGGCTTGTGCCGGCAGGATCCACCCTGCTGTCTGCGGAAGCTTTCAGCTCCATCTGCACGCACTGTGACAACGACTTGATGCAAAACCTTATGTCAGTTGTCGAATGCGTGATCGTGCAAACTGAACAAGCAGTGAACACTTCAAATTCCAAAGATCTATCTGTTGCTGAATCGAAAGCCGCCCTGACAGAGGTGCAACGCTCGTTGATGCGGATGGTCACAGACAAAACGTGGGAATGCTTCCAAAACATTGTCTACTCCGATGTGTTGCCGACGGTCAAGCAGGCATGGAACGACGAAACCAAATCGAAGCAAATTGGATCATCAAATGCCCCGTCTGCCACTCTCATCAAATTGCAAAGCACGTTGGAAGTACTGAACACCACCATGACACAATCTGCTGGCTTGAAGAAGGACATCAGCAAAAAGAACGATGTTCAAGAAATACTGCGAAGGGAGCGTGTTGGAATCGACAGAAAAGATCCGGCATTCATTGCGCTTTACCCGAGTCAGGAAGAACAAGCGCAGCGCCTTACGGACGTTGATGCAAAACTGACTCATGTGACGACTGATATCGAAGCGCTCAAGCAGTTTGCCCGTAGCTACGATGATCGGCAAAGCGACTACTTTGAAGATGTATACAAGATCGCTCGACTGACTGCGAACGAACGTCGGGTCGACGCCGGGACATACAAGGTGCCTCAGAAACTGATGGTCGAACCTGGTTGTTTCGGAGACTCTAAACTGGTCGAAGAATTCATTGCAGGGACACGCAATTTTCTGCTGGCATACCCGAAAGCATTCAGCTGTGTGATCCCGATGCTGATCGCCGTGATCGAAATGGTCGAGCTGGGGAATTATGATTGGTTCCCGCCGGATGTTTCTGACCCGACCACTTTCCACGAAGGAAAAACTGTCATGCAAGATGCAGTTTCGCAGGCATATATGGCGCAGTCGCGAGTGCTCTTCGACATACTGCAGGCTAAACATGGCCGACTCGTTGCGCAGACAGAACGATACACCACGGTGGGCGGAGTGTTTGGGAAGCGAATCCAGTTTCGATCGTCGAAGGGTGACGGCGTGAGAACTTTCATGCACATTATCATGGCACATTTCTCAACGTCATACGATGACATTGAGAAGATCAAACGAAAGATTGTGTGGTGCTCATCTGGTTTTACAGACGGGCCTATTGCCAAGACGATCGAAATGATCCGAGAGCATGCCATTCCGCAATCGATCAAGCACAACCTGCAGTATGAATATGCAATTGTGCGGAAAGTGGCGATTGCATTAGCGGAACGAATGCCGGCGGCTATGCACGTTGTGGCAAGATACTACAAGTGCGAGGATGCAGCATTCGAACACAACTCAATCAGCCAACTGGACGCTCTGTTTTCTGACATGTTGGCTTTCTTGAAACAGCATCACAAGGGGCAACCCGATCCGCCAGCCGTGGTCAACTTTGCTAACAACGACGACGGGGCTGAGGGAGTAATGTTCTTCCAGGCATGTTACGCTGGAGTAATGAACTTTCCATCCAACTCCACATCGATGGGACACACAGCGGCCGCTGGATTGTCAAACACGAAGGGCGGACAGGCAAAGTATGCTGAGGGAACTGGAAACTGGATCTGTGGCTGCCAAAGCTGCAACAAGGTTGTATCGGAATTCGCTCAGAGCATCACCTCCAAATGGCAAGCTGATAACCCGCAGTGGGGCCCAAAATACTGGCACCGATGCCTATGCAAGGCATGCTACACCACCATGATCACCAAGGGGCAGATTAAGCTCGAGGGAGGACACATCTTGAACCCGACCAAAAAGCAGGCTGATCGAGCCAAGAATCTGAAACGAAACGGGAAGGTCGCCGTCATGGCTCAAAAGGCAGGGGTTGCGACAGCCGCTGCTGTCGCCGCTGAGCTTCAGAGCAAGGACTTTCTTGAGTTTCAACAGGTGAAGAAGGTGATGGCGGATGAGGAGAAGGCAATTGCTGCAAAAGAGGTTAAGCAGGACCCGTCACAGATTTCACGAATCAACGCCTATCGGGCACTGATCAAGAAAACCACGGAGCGCTCGGCATAGGATGTCGGCAGCACAAGAGCCAGCCCAGCTCATGTGCAACGCCCACTATGGTACAAAGATCAGATTGCTGACGCGGAGAAAACTGCTCTCCACGTCAATCGAAGCATCAAGCAGTACAAATATGATGAACGTCAGATGGTAGCCGACCCGATTGAGGCAATGGAAGTCGTGTGTGAGAACTTTCATGCTACAAACTTGGAACGATCAAAGCTCATCGAACAAATTGATGGAATGCAGCAAGCTCTTGCAGAGGTTCACAAGATTCATGATCAAGATGGACGAGGTGAATTGATCAACTTCGGCGACCAACACGATGCCGCTTTCCAAGTCGAACGGAACGCGGACACATCCGCTTTCATTGTAGCCAACGCTCAGTGCTTCAACGCGGAGTCAACTGAGGACAACCTTCTCGATTTGATCGAAAAGATCCATGCATACGACTTCACGGATGGTGATGGCTGGGCGATGGTATCGTCTTTGTTTGACACCGGAGCAAACTGCAGCCTGCACAATACTCAAATCGGTGACTTTTACTGGAACAGCAAAGATGTCCAAATCCCAATCACAGCTTTCGATGGAAGCACAAACACTGGCACCTCGAAACAGGGTGAATATTGGTGCTACTTCATGTCCACGAATCCGGCGTACAAAGGTTCACGGTTCAAGGGAACTGGCAACGTGGTGGACGGACTACCACTGAACATATTCTCAGTGCTGGCATCCAAACGACACGAAGACATGAGCTACAGTGTTAATTTGGGGACTATGCCGGAGAATGCCGACGAACGGCAGACAGACTTCTGTGGATGCTTTCGAGTGGATGAATCGACAGGTGAACGAGTCAACATACCTGCTCGATACTCTGCCGACAGACTGTGCTGGTTCAATGATGCAATATATGCCAAAACTGCTGAGGAAGCTGAAAGAGTTGGGAAAATGATAGAGAAAGTACTTCAGCAGGACAGTCATGAGAACGTGCAGAAGAGCCTCATGAATTGCATGGCAAATACATCTCAGGTTGTATTGGAGTATGTGTCAAAAACTGGGAGTGCAGCTCGATACGTGAGCGGGACGCAGTTCGGCAACATAGACAGCAACGGGAAGCAGTGCCTCATGGTGAACACATGCGGCGCCTTGGATCGAGAAATACAGATCAGACTCGACAATCCCGATGAGCAGTTTCTGAACTTCACCGTGATGACACTAGATCCGCATGAAGACATTCTGCGTTTCAACGCAACTCAATTTGACATCGAGCACAGCTTCATTGATGACTCTGGAAACATTGACGTCAACGCACTGGCCGAAAAGCTTGAGCAATACTCGAGAGATGGCCTCACCTGTATCTCTATTGATGCGTTGGTGCCGCATGAGGACAAAAGCAAAGATGCTGACGATCGACTTCCTGCAACAGGATGTGAATGTTGCGATCTTGCTGAACAATGCCTTCACGATCTGAACCTGTACATGATTGAAATGTCAGAGGTTGAAACTGAAGATGCAAACTCCGAAAGTTCCAGTGATGAAGAAATGCCGATGTGGGCACGGGACAATCCGTTTGCAGCACTGATGGGAGACTCTGTCAACCATGCCGGCGATGTGCAGTACGAAACGACCGAGAATGTCATGGCAGGAGTCAAGAACACGATGCACCACAGCATCGACAGAAAGATGACTGCACTGCAGATGCACATGAAGTGCGGCCACACCGGCAGTCATCCAGATTGCATCCAATGTCGAACCACATCCAAAACGCTGCGGCGCGTGCACACCGAAGTCGATCCATACAGGGAGATCCGACCTGGCGCAACTTGGTCAGGCGACATCGTGTATTGGAATGTCGAATCGATAAAGGGCAACAAGTACACGGCGGTCTTTCGAGATGATGCCTCCGACAAAATTGTGTATTTCAACATGTCGACTCGCAAGGATACAACTGCCAAAATGGAAAGTATGATCACCGAACTTCGGAACAACCCATCGTTTGCCTGGATCGAGAAAATGCAGTGGAAACTGTTCGGGCACTGCCGACTGGATTTGGCCGGTGAGTGGGACGACAGGTGCGCTGAGTTTGTCGACATGCGCAAACGACTGGGCATCACTGTCGAATACGCCCAGCCTGGGCACGAAGGCAATCACCGGAGTGCATCTCGGGGCGAAAACGTCGTCAAGCAAGTCGAACTTGCGACCAAAAAGATCATGATTGCATGTAGCCTGCCCGCAAACCTGTGGGAATGGGCTCTTGAGGCTGCAGTTCAGCTGATGAACATCTTTCCGACATCCAGACGTGTGACATCAAAGGACGGCGACGCAGCAAGACCGGATGAAATACTATCCAACGGCGCGATCTCGCGGCGGTTCTGCAATCACATGATTCACTACTTTGAGAACCCGGGGGTACCTGCGTTGGTGTCGACACCTGACATCAAAGGCTCGAATTTGATGCAACCAAACCGGGTCCGTAAAATGATCCGCATGGGGATGACATCAACGTTGCCAAAGTGGGTTGACCCAGATACTGGCCGGATTGTGCGATCGAAAGATTACATTGTCTTAACGCTCAAATCTGGGCAGAGTGCGTGGCAGTATTACGGTTGTGACAATCAGCCGGACATGCCGAATTACATCACGGTCCAGCCTTCGAACTTCGAGCAGATAAGCAGCATCCACATTGATGGCACATGGACTCTCGGGGATGCGGACTCAGACGCTCTGTTGACTCAACAGAATTTGCGGCTGGAGGATGGCCCAATGCCGCGATCCGTGGGGCAAGGCCCACAGATCACAGTCGTGCCGGCAGAACTACCTGTCAAGTTGGACAAACCGGAACCAATGCCATCACTGAGCACCTTGGAACCATCAGTCGAAGATTCCGCGGGACCAGTCGAAGAGAGCGATCCAATCAGGATGAAAGCATCCGATTTTCCTTTAGCCGATCCTGAATCTGTAATCATCGATCGGGAATTTCGGAAGCAATTTGCCGAGCTCAAAGCTGCTGGGAAAATACCGCAGTCGATCGAGTACTCGTCCGACCAACCAGTGCTGTCGATCACGTCAATCATCAAGAGGCCTGGCGACGGGCAGTTCGGCGATCCGAAACTTGATGGACTCGACGGGCAGTTCGACGATCCGAAACTTATTGGACTCGACTTGCAGTTCGGCGATCCGAAACTTGATGGACCAGTGGACGAGAACAGTCTAGAACAAACAGTTGCGTCAAAAGTGCTGGACAAACTCAGTCTGAAACTGCCAAGACTGAGCACAAAACGTGAGCAAAACATTGCAGACCTGTGTGACAATGCATCACGGTTCATCGGATGGAAAGGCTACAA
>MDTF01005811.1_pt1 | contig 10585 bp, 10 predicted proteins | sample 811191 | NCBI WGS metagenome assembly MDTF01 (sample SAMN05326649, study PRJNA326480) | marine metagenome | isolation source: seawater | place: Southern Ocean | collected 2011
AATGCTGGAGAAATTGGTTTTATAACAACTGGAATAAAAATTTTATCAGAAACAAAAGTTGGAGATACTATTTGTGATGCAAGTAAACCACATCAAGAGGCGTTACCAGGATTTAAACCAAGTAAACCAGTTGTATTTTGTGGACTATTTCCAGTGGATAGCTCAGAATATCAAAAGTTAAAGGACGGTCTTGGTAAACTTCAATTAAATGATGCAAGTTTTTCTTATGAAGCAGAGTCGTCTTCAGCGTTAGGATTGGGGTTTAGATGTGGATTTTTAGGTTTACTACATTTAGAAATTATTACAGAAAGACTAGAGAGAGAATTTGATATAAATTTATTAACTACAACACCTGGTGTTGTTTATAAAGTTCATATGAACAAAGGTGAGATAATAGAGTTACAAAACCCTTCAAGCTTACCTGAAACTACATTAATTAATTACATAGAAGAACCTTGGATTAAAGCAACGATTATTACCCCAGATCAATACCTAGGAGCGATTATAAAAGTTTGCCAAGATAAAAGAGGGGTACAAACTAACTTAAATTATTCTGGTAATAGAGCAGTGTTAAATTATGAAATTCCCTTAAATGAAGTTGTTTTTGATTTTAATGACAGATTAAAATCAATGACCAGTGGTTATGCAAGTTTTGATTATGAAATTATAGATCATAGAGAAGGCGATTTAGTTAAACTAGGAATTTTAGTAAATACTGAACCAGTTGATGCATTATCAATGATGGTTCATAAGGATTTTGCACAAACAGTTGGAAGAGAAGTCTGTGAAAAGTTAAAAGATTTAATTCCAAGGCATAACTTTATGATTCCCGTTCAGGCTGCAATAGGAGGAAAAATTATAGCAAGAGAAACTATTAAAGGATTTAAAAAAGATGTATTAACTAAAATTCATGGTGGTGGAGCAAGAGACAGAAAAAGAAAACTATTAGATAAGCAAAAAAAAGGAAAAGCTAGAGGAAAACAATTTGGAAAAGTAGAAATACCTCAAGAAGCATTTATTGGTGTATTAAAGATAAATAAAGAAAAATAATTTTATGAAATATTTAAGAGAATTAATTAGAACACTAAAATATAAGATAAAGTTTTTAAGTCAAAATAAAAGTACAAAGTTAAACTATGTAGTCAATTCTTCAGCAAATTTAAAATTAACTGAGTTAATGAATTTATATGGGAGTGATAAGGGAGGGAAAAATAATCATCATAACTATAGTGAATATTATTCAGAAATCTTTTTTAACAATCGAAAAAAAATAAAAAATTTTTTAGAAATTGGCCTAGGTACCAATAATGTGAATCTAGCTAGCAATATGGGTGCACAGGGCACGCCGTTAGCATCATTAAGGGCTTGGAGAGACTATTTTCAAAATGCTGATATTTATGGAGCAGATATAGATAAAGAGATATTAAGAGATGAAGAAAGAATAAAAACTTTTTTTGTGGATCAAACAAATCCAGAAACTATTGAGGTGTTATTTAAAAATATAGGAATTGAAACTTTTGATATAATACTTGAGGATGGTTTGCATGAGTACAATGCAAATATTTGTTTTTTTGAAAATTCTATAAAATATCTTAGTGATGATGGAGTCTATATAATCGAAGATGTTTATTACAAAGATAAAGAAAAGTTTATAAAATATTTTAATAATACCAGCTACAATTATTCAATAATAGATATATTTCATAAAAAAAATATAGCCAATAATTGTGTAGTAATGGTTCGTAAAAATAATGCATAAAAATAAAATATATGATTGTGTTACTTTTTTTGATGAAAACTTATTAGTTAATTCTAGATTTGAAATATTAAAAGATGTAGTAGATTATTTTGTAGTTTGTGAATCAAACTATGACCATAAAGGTATAAAAAAAAATATTAATTTTAAACTAAAAAATAAAAACTTTGAAAATAAAGTAAGACATATTGTTATAGATCAGAATTTCCCCAATTTAAATGATGGTTGGAAAATCGAATCATATCAAAGAGAAAAAATTATAAATGGGCTGTATGACGCTAAAGATGAGGATTTTATATTATATTCTGACTCAGATGAAATCCCCAACCCTAATTTATTAAAAAATATTACTTTACATAAAAAGTATGGAGTTTTTATGCAAAAATTTTTTGTTTATAAGATTAATATTTTTAATAAATATGAAAGTCCATGGGAGGGATCAAGAATTTGTAAAAAAAAAAGATTTAAAAAGTATTACACATTTAAGAAAAAAAATATTAACTAAAAATTTAAAAAAACCTTTTTGGAGAATAGAGATAGAAAAGAATATTCAAATTATTGATGATGGTGGGTGGCACTTTAATAACCTTTACACACCTAAATTAATTTCTAAAAAATTAAAAACATTTCAACATCAAGAATTTAGTGCTGATAAGTATTCATCGGTAGATGTAATTAATAAAAAGATATTGAATTTAGAGGATTTATTTGGACGTAAACATAATTATCAAAAAGTTGAATTCGATGAAAGTTATCCTGATTATATGATAAATAATTTAGAAGAATTCAATGAATTTATACTTTAATTTTTTTTTATAAAGTTATTAATTTCTTCAATTATTTTAAGTTGATCTTTTTTTTTCAAGGTAGGATATATTGGAAGTGAAAAAATACTCCTGGAAAGTGACTCGCTATTACCAAGGTTATTTTTATCAAATTTATTTAATCCTTTATTGAATGCATTCATCTTATGAATTGGTACAGGGTATTGTATTGATAGAAATATTCCCCTTTTTTTTAAAAATTTAATCAATAAATCTCTTTTTTTATAGGACACCACATACAAATGGTAAGCATGCGAGTTGTACTTATTAATTTTTGGTTTAATTAAAACATTATTGGTTAATAAAGCATCATAATTTTTTGCAATTTTCTTTCTTAGGGTAATATTTTGATTTAAATATTTAAGTTTAATATTTAATATTGCAGATTGTATTTCACTTAGTCTAGAATTTATTCCATGCTCATTAGAGTAATAAACCTGATTCCATTTGTTTTTTTTATTAATATTTTCTATCCCATAAAACCTTATTCTTCTGGCTTTCCTATGTAAATTATCATTATTTGTAGTTATAAAGCCACCATCTCCATATGCTCCTAGAATTTTTGTAGGGTAAAAAGAAAAACAACCAAAATCTCCAAAGTTTCCAACTTTTATTCCTTTATATTTCGCACCTTGTGCCTGCGCACAGTCCTCTATTATGCTTATTTTATATTTCTTTTTTATTTTAATAATCTTATCCATTTCGCATGCTTGACCATATAGATGTACTAGTATTATTGCTTTGGTATTTTTATTAATACATTTTTCAATTTTTTTATAATCAATCAAATAATCATTTCCAACATCAATAAATCTAATCTTGGCTCCAGAACTAACTATTGCAGAGGCAGTTGCTATAGCTGTATTAGATACAGTAATTACCTCATCACCTGTACCAATATTTAAAGCTTTTAAGGCAATTAATAAAGCATTTGTTCCATTAGACACACTCACACCGTATTTGGAATTATTCCTTATTAAAAATTTTTTCTCAAAATTTTCAGTTTCTTTACCAAAAAATAATTTTCCACTTTTTAGAACAGTATCGATAGATTTTATTATTTTCTTTCTTAATAATTTATACTCTTCTTTATATTCCCAGGAATTTATCATTTTGAAATTATTTTTTTTAGTTTTGATACATTCATTGATGGATTTAAAGGAAATTTATTAAGCATAGTTTTTTTAGCAGATACTTTTTTTATTTTAGGGTTTAAAGTTTTGGCAAAGTCATAAACTGATTTAATTGGTCCACCAACATTAATTACTCCCCTGTGATGAAGTAGCTTCAAAAGCATGTCTGCAATTTCTTCATGGTAAATAAAGTTTGTTTTAACATCTGAAAATGCTTCTTTATGAATAAAGGGTTTTTCTGTCATACAAACTCTTAGAATTAATGAATTTTTATAAAGTTGGACAGCACATTCTCCACCAAGTTTAGACCACGCATAATTATTAATAGGTTTTAATGAGGCATTTTCTTTATAATTTCCTTTTATACCAGGATAAACATATGAGGTAGAAAAATAAATTAACTTAATTTTTTTATCTGAACAAGCACAAGTAATATTAGAAGTGCCAATGATATTAAGACTAATACTTTTTGTAATATTTTTTTCATGTAAATTCATGGGTCTTGATAAAGCTGCTAGATGTATCACAATAGTTGCTTTTTTTTGTGCTAAGTACTTTCTTATTAAATTAGGATTTGTAATGTCTAGCTCTTTTTTAGTTGGATAATAAATTTTATGTTTTGTTTTAATTTTCTTTAGAATAGCAGCAAACCTGCCATTTCCACCTGTAACAATGATTATATGATTCTTATATTTCAACATGGGAAATCCATTTTCCATTTTTTTTAATAAAATCTTTTTCTTTATTAAAAATTTCATTTTTATGATTCCATGCAAATAAAAAAGCAACATCAGGGGTATCACTTTTAAAATAATCATTGGAAACAATTGGAATATGCATACCAGGCGAAAATTTTCCAATTTTCTCTTTTGTTGTATCGCAGATATATTCAATTATTTCCTCATTAATTTGACAATAATTCAAAATGGTCGTACTTTTTGATGTCGCCCCATATCCTACAATTTTTTTACCTTCATTTTTTAATTTCATTAAATTTTCATTTAAATTTTTTTTAGAGTACTCACAACTTTTTTTAAAAATATTACATGATGTTATGTTGTCTAGATTTTTTCTTTTTTCTTCATCAAGTATTTCATTAACATTCTTGTTTATTATGTGTTTCCCTTTTCTCCCTATTATGTATCTCATAGATCCACCATGTGTAGGTTGTTTTATTAAATCAATTAAATCCATATCAAATAGTTCAAATATTTTTTTAACAGAAGATCCTGAGAACATATAGATATGTTCATCATATATCTGATCATATGAAGCTTTTTCAAACATTGAACCAAGATAGGGCTCTTCAAAAATAAATACACCATCAGATGACAGTAAAGCATCAATAGTTTTTATTAAATTTTTTAAATCAGGTACATGGCAAATTACATTTGCAGCATAAATTACATCTGTTTTTTTTTTATAATTTTTGATTAAATCAACGGCATCTGTGTTAAAAAAATAGTTTAATGTTTTTACACCATTTAAATTAGCTAACTCTGCAACATTGGATGAAGGTTCAAAACCAATATAATCAATATTGCTATCCTTAAAGTTTTGTAGACATGTTCCATCATTAGATCCAATTTCAATAATTTTTGAATTATTTTGTAAATATTTTGTTTTGATAAAGTTAGAATATTCTACAAAGTGTTGTTTCATAAATTCTGAACTACCGCTAAAAAATGGATATTTATCATTAAACATTTGTTCAGGTGTTGGATGGTCTTTTAATTGAAATAAAGAAAGTTTTTCTGAAAAACCAACAGACAGATCAAAAAAAAATTCTTTATTAAAATCTTCTTTGTTTAAGAAGCCATTAGCAATAGGCATTTTTCCAAATGACATAAAGGGCTTAATTTCTGTACCTATAATTTTACATTTCATCATTTATTTATATTGTTAAATAATTGTATAGTGTCTTTAACGTCATTTTGAATATTACCTTTTAGTTTAAAAAAATCTTTTTTAAACTTACTGTCATTTATTTTATATGATAGTTGATTTATAATTTTAGATTTTACATAATTAATTTTTGCATTTTTTTTGTACTTTTTAATCATTTCGACTATGTTTTTTACTGTAAGATTTGATGTGAGAACATTATATATCTTATTATCAAAGTTATTATTTTCTATCACAAATTTTATTGCTTTAAAGGCATCTTCAAGAGATAGATAGGGTCTAAACTGATTTAGAGCACTAGTCCAAACTGGGATGGGTTGATTTAAAACTGCAGATATACAAAATTTATTCACTGCTGTATGAAATCTCATTCCAGATGAAATTCCAGCTATAGTTCCAAATCTAAAAGATAAATAATTAAATTTTTTAACTCTTTTTAGAATTTCTTCTTCTTCCAACTTAATTTTTGCGTATGGGGTTTGAGGCTTAAGTTGTTTTAAACTTTCATCCAAATATCCAGATAGCTGACCATAAACACTGGTGCTTGAAATATGTATTAATTTTGCAGAACTATTCTCACAATAATTAACTACATTATTAAAAATTCCCAAGTTGTTATCATGAACTTTTTTTTCTAGTGAAATACTTTTTTCTGCATCAGTCATTGATGCTAGATGCAAAACAATGTTAACTTTAGGAAAAGATCTCAAAGAATTTTTCTGTGATAAATCTTTATTAAATAAATGTATTTTTATTTTTGTTTTTTTTAAATTAAAAAGGGAATTGGGTTTATTGTTATAAATATTGTCAATTATATATATTTTTTTTATTTTTTTTATTCTATTGATATTAGCTATTACGTACGAGCCAATATGTCCAAAACCTCCTGTTATTAGTAAATTCATTAATTTTTTTTGTTATACTTTATAAATTCTTCAAATGTTTCTAGATAATCATTATAGTCATAATCCATATCACAAATTACCATTAACACAGAATTATCAGTCAAAAAATCTACACCACACCAAAGTTTAGGAGGTATCAACACACCATTTTTGTTTCTATGATCTAGATTAATAATTTTAGTTTTATCTACAGACTTAACAGTTAGTTTAATTTTTCCTATAATAGGAATAAACACTTGAGAACATTTTTTGTGTGCATGATTCCCTCTTTTTAGAAATTTTTTTCCATAGATATAAAAAATTCTTTCAACTTTAAAAAAAAATTTTTTATTAAAAGGTATAGCAATAAGTCTGCCACCATTTTTTTTAAAATCCTTCAGTTTAAATTTTTTAATTTGTTTCATGAATTTTGTCAAAATGAATTACAGGCCATAATAATGGATTAGTGTATTTAGTAAACCAGTAAGATAGATATCTTTCTGCTAAAAATGCATAAATTCTTATTTGACCATAGCCACTTAAATTAAATCCAAAAACTTTTTCACATTCTAATAGCCATGGAAAGATTGATTCATAATAGTTATTCATAGTTTCTTTAGATCTGCAAACAAACATATTTCCTCTGTTAAAATAAGTATTTGATCTTGTAAACTCTCTAAAATCATCTCTTTCTTTTTTATCAAGTAAATCTATTGCTTTATCTAAATTTCCATTTCCATGAAACATATCAAATTGAAATCTGATTGTTCTTCCTTTTTTAAAAATTGCATTTGGGTTTCTTATAAAACTTTTAATACCACGCTTTAAAATTTTACTAATTTTTAAAGGATGATCCAGATGTAGATGCTCTCCAATAACAGTATCATATTTATCCCATACTTTTGGCACATCTTTTAGAACTAAATTTTTTATTTGCCTAGGATCATATTGTATTTCTTGGTTTAAAATTTTATCCTTTTTCAATATATCAACTTTTTCTTTACCCCAGTAATCTCTATATGCGCAAAAACCTACCCATTCATTATCTTCTATTGTTGGTAATATATTTTTCCAAAACCAGTAGTGAAAAGTGTATTCACCATAAAATTTATTTTTCTGTGCAATATTATTCAGTGTTTTATCTGTTATCCATTCAGAAGAAAATTTATCATCACCAAGACCAACTGGTATGTAGTTAAGACTCTGGATAATCTGTAGATCTTTATTGCTTATGCTTAAGCAATATATTTTACAATTTTTCATAACATTAAATAATATAGTATAAGAGTTAATTAAAGTTATATTTATTTAAGGAGAGATGGCCGAGTGGTTTAAGGCGCACGCTTGGAAAGTGTGTGTACTGTTAAAAGTACCCAGGGTTCGAATCCCTGTCTCTCCGCCATTAATATGGGCTCTCAAATCTCTTAAAACTTGCATAAGTAGCTTAAATTTAAAATTTGATGTAATTTATATTGATGGCTACCATTATGGTCCACAGGTCTTCAAAGACTGCATGAATGCATGGAGATTTATTGAAATGATGGTTTTTTAATTTGTGATGATTATATTTGGGATTTTATTCTAATACAAAAAATAATCCCTGTTATGTAATTAATAGATTTATTAATAAAAATAGAAGTACCTCTAAAATAGAAAAAATTTCTAATAATCAAATTTTTATTAAAAAAATAATTTAAAATTTAATGATTTTTTCTTAATTTTGTCATATTAAAGTAATTATTATCATCAATTTTTTTGAAAAAATGCTATAAGAGATAAATCCCTAAAAATAAAAATATGAAAAATAATTCAACATATCAAGCAGATTCTATCAAGGTTTTGAAAGGTCTCGAAGCGGTTAGAAAAAGACCTGGAATGTATATCGGAGATACCGATGATGGAACTGGCTTACATCATATGGTTTATGAAGTTGTTGATAATTCCATAGATGAAGCTTTAGCAGGTCATTGTAAAAACATAGATGTTAAAATTAATTCTGATGGAACCATTACAGTAAGAGATGATGGTAGAGGAATTCCTGTTGATATGCATAAAGGTGAAAAAATGTCAGCAGCAGAAGTTATTATGACACAACTTCATGCGGGTGGAAAATTTGATCATGATTCATACAAAGTATCTGGTGGATTACACGGAGTTGGAGTTTCAGTTGTGAATGCACTATCTGAAAAGTTAAAATTAGAAATTGATAGGGATGGAAACAAATATTTCATAGAGTTTAAGAATGGAGATTCAAAAGCCCCACTTAAAGTTATAGGAAAATCAAAAGTAACTGGCACACAAATAACATTTTTACCATCTAAAGAAATTTTTTCTTCAATAAAATTTACCCCAAATATAATTATTAAAAGAATGCGCGAACTAGCATTTTTGAATAAGGGAATAAAAATTACAATTAACGATTTAAATCAAAAAAAAGAAAAGATAATAGAGTTCAAATTTGATGGTGGTGTTTTAGAGTTTGTTGATTTTTTAGATGAAAAAAGAGAAAAGCTGCTAAATAAAACGGGGAATAATCTGTTTAAAAAACCAATTTATATTGAAGGTAAAAAAGATAATATTGAACTTGAGTGCTCTTTAAAATGGAATGCAAGTTATGGGGAGGATATTTATCCCTACACAAATAATATATATCAAAAAGATGGTGGTACTCACTTATTAGGCTTTAGAAGTGCATTGACCAGAGTTATTAACAAATATGCAACTGAACATAATTTATTAAAGAAAAATAAGTTAACCATTTCAGGTGATGATATTAAAGAAGGTCTTACTTGTGTTATATCAGCAAAAATACCTGACCCAAAATTTTCCTCTCAAACAAAAGATAAACTAGTTTCATCTGAGGTAAGAATGATTGTGGAGAATATTATTAATGAAAAATTGTCAATTTGGTTTGATCAAAACCCAACAACATCTAAAATTATTTTAGCAAAAGTAATGCAAGCAGCTCTTGCAAGGGATGTTGCTAGAAAAGCTAGAGAAAATGTTAGAAGAAAAGGAGCCTTAGAGTTGAGTGGACTACCTGGAAAATTGGCAGATTGTCAAATAGGAAAACAGGAAGGAACAGAATTATTCATCGTTGAGGGAGATTCTGCTGGTGGCTCTGCAAAACAAGGTAGAAATAGATCCAACCAAGCTGTGTTGCCGCTAAGAGGTAAAATTCTTAATACCTATGTTGAGGAAGTTGCTCCTAAGAAAAATAGCAATAAAGATGGAAGTGAACATAGAACAAAAGCTCTGTCAAAAATGATTTCTTCAAATGAGATTGTAACCCTTATCAATGCTCTAGGCCTAGACCCTAAAACAGAAGAGTTGGATTTAAAAGATTTGAGATATGGTAAGATTATTATTATGACAGATGCTGATGTTGATGGCTCTCACATTAGAGCGCTATTGTTAACATTCTTTAATAACAAACCATTTAATAAGTTAATTGAAAATGGACATGTGTATCTTGCTCAACCACCTTTGTTTAAAATTAATAAAGGAACAAAAGGAATTTACATAAAAGATGAAAAAGAGCTTGAAGAATATATTTTCAATCATAATAAAGAACTAAAGAAAATGAAAAAGGGTAGCAAAGAATATACCAAAGCTTATGATGAAGAGAAATCTAAAATGAGCATTCAAAGGTTCAAGGGACTAGGAGAGATGAATCCAGAAGAACTATGGAGTACCACACTAGATCCTGAAACAAGAAACTTATTACAAGTTCAATATTCAAAAGATTTAAAAAAAGATCAAGATCTTATTCATACTTTAATGGGCAATGATGTTGCGCTAAGAAAAAATTTTATTGTATCAAATGCAATTAATGTGCAAAATCTAGATATCTAAAAATGAAGTTTTTCGAAACTTCAAAATACTTTTCTTTAAAAAAATCAACCTATATAAATTTAAGATGGATTGCAATTATTGGTCAGCTAATTACTATAAATCTGACTTATTTTATTTTTGATTTAAAGTTTGATTTAATTTTAGAAAATTCAATAATTTTAATTGGAATACTAAGTAATTTTTATTTAATTTATATTAATAAAAATACACAATTATTAGATAAAACAG
>MDTF01004414.1_pt1 | contig 10583 bp, 10 predicted proteins | sample 811191 | NCBI WGS metagenome assembly MDTF01 (sample SAMN05326649, study PRJNA326480) | marine metagenome | isolation source: seawater | place: Southern Ocean | collected 2011
AAAAAACTATCCACCAAATTGATATGTAAACTATTAAAGATCCAGTCGTAGACATTAAATTCTTGCTAGGTTAATTCTAGTATGAGGTTTCTTTCCTGTTTTTTCTCTTACAATTCTTCTGCAGTTTTGCTTTAAGGCATCTATTAAGTTATATTCTTGCTTTTTATTCTGTATTGAAAATGTTTTACAAATGTCAGCTATTTCATCTTCCATATCAAATATAAATGTCTCATCTAAATCATCTACAGGCAGACCTTTAAAAGAAATTACTGGTTTTCTAATCTTACCATTGTTCCCAATTGGTAATGTAACTTCTAAATAGCCATTGATTGCTAGGTTTTTTCTTTCTTTAATAGAATTAGAATCTTCTCTTACTGAAATATGCCCATCTAGATACATTCTACCTGAAGGAGCCTTGTCGATTATTTTTGGATTGTCTCCAGGATAAATCTTTATAATGTCACCATTTTCTATTTGTAAGCTATGTGGAACTTTCATTTCTTTAGCAAATTTTGCCTGCTCAATCATGTGACGATGCTCTCCATGCACTGGAATGATAGATTTTGGTTTTACCCAGCTATACATATCTTTTAGATCATCTCTGTTAGGATGTCCGGATACATGAACGAAAGCATTTTCTTCAGTTATAATTTCAATATTGTTTTTAACTATTTCGTTGTGCATCGCATATAGTTTTTTTTCGTTTCCAGGTATAATTTTTGATGAAAAAATTACCGTGTCATCTTTCTCTAAAAACACATCAGGATGAATGCCAGAAGTAATTCTTTTCATGGCGCCCATTGGCTCTCCTTGACTACCTGTGCATAAATAAATAATTTTATCTCTTGATATGTTTTTTGCGTCTCGTGGGTCAACTGGTTCTATTAAGTTTTGCAAATAACCACATTGTTTAGCAGCCTTATAAATTCTATGCATTGATCTGCCGACTAAAGATATTTTTCGATTTGATTTTTGAGCGCAATAAAAAACTGTTTCCATTCTTGCTACGTTTGAGGCAAAAGTTGTGACAATAATTTTTTTTTTTAAATTTGATATGATTCTTAAAAGACTTTCCCGAACGTCGGACTCAGAGCCTGCTCTCCCTTCGCTAAAAACATTAGTAGAATCACACACCATGGCTAAAACGTTTTGATTTCCTATTTCCTTTAATTTTTTTTCATCAATTTTTTCGCCTATCAATGGATTAGGATCACACTTCCAGTCACCAGTATGTAAAACAATCCCCGCGGGTGTTTTTATGCTGAGCCCATTGGGCTCAAGTATTGAATGTGTAAGTGTAATGAATTCTATTTCGAAAGGTCCAAGATTAATTTTTCCATTTAGTGGGACTATCTTTAGATAACTTGTGATGTCAATTTTTTTTTCTTTAAATTTTTCTTTTAATAACGTTGCCGTAAAAGGTGTTGCGTATATTTTACATTTAAGTTGAGGCCATATAATCGCTACAGAACCAATGTGGTCTTCATGAGCATGTGTTAACACTATGCCTAACAAATCTTTTTTTTTGTCTATTAAAAAACCAGGGTCTGGGTAAATTAAGTCTATACCGGGTATAGAATCATCTGCAAAAGTTACACCCATATCTACAGCTATCCACTTTTGATTGTCTTCTTTGCCATAAGCATATAAATTTAAATTCATGCCTATTTCACCGGAGCCACCTAGCGGGCAAAATAAAAGTTCTTCTTTGTTCATTTAATTAATTTTTTATAAATATGCATAATACCTTTTATAGTAATGTTTGGTTCAATAGTTGAATTATTATTAATAAATTTAGAAAAAGTTTTGGAGTATCCTCCGGTTAAAATTATCTTAAAGCTACAATTAAAAGAAGTTTTAATTTTTTTAATTATATTGTTTATTAACCCCTGGTAACCCCATAGAAAACCTGCATTAAGTGCGTCTTTGGTGTTTTTTCCGTAAGTTCTTGAATTAGCTTTTAGGTCAAATACAGGCAGAGAAGCTGTAAATCGATTCAAGTTTAATATTGAAAGTCTCACCCCCGGTGCGATAACTCCCCCTTCATATACACCTGGTTTTTTTACAATATCAAAAGTGGTTGCTGTTCCAAAATCTATAATTAAACAATTTTTTTTATACAAACTGTAAGCACCGATAGCATTTGCAATTCTATCTGATCCTAGTTGGCTGTATTTTTCAATTTTTATCTTTATTAATTTTTTAAGTGGGAGTTTTTTTATTTCATACACTTGATATTTTTTTGCTGTAAAAAATTTATTAATTTTTTGATAGGCTTTTGGTACTACACTAGAAAATAGTATTTTTTTTTTTATATTTTTATTTAAAATAGGCTTTAAAAATTTAATTAAATTTTTTTCTTTAATTATTTTTGCTGTTTCAATGTTATATTCTTTAATAATTATTGACATTTTATTTACTAAACATAATTTTGTTAATGTGTTGCCAATATCTCCAATTAATATTTTCATTTTTTATTTATATTTTTTTTTTACATATAAAGAGTTTTGATTATTTATATCGAAAACTAATTTATCATAATTTTTCTTTATCGTGTCGATAATAATTTTATTGTTAATATTTTTATTAGAATTAATTTTTAAAGAAGTGCATTCAAAATGTTCGCTTAGAGGTGAAATTTTCGTATTTATTCCAATGCCAGTTATTAGATACTTTTCTTTTTTATGCTCAATAACTTCTTGTAATATTCCACAAATTTTTTTTTTATCAATTAATAAATCATTTGGTTTTTTTATTTTTATAATTTTTTTCGTATATTTGTTTAATATTTTTTTTATAATTTTTACGTTAATATTTAAATAATTTTCAATTTTTATTTTCATTAAATTAACTTTAAAAAATATTGAAATAAAAATATTTCCTTTGTTTGAGGTCCATTTCTTTCCCATTGTGCCTCTTCCTTTGGTTTGAAGATTGGTAGAAATTATTCCTAAAAGACATTTATCAGATCTTATTAGTTTTATAGCTTCGTCATTTGTGCTTTGTAGGCTTTTAAATTTGATAATTTTTAATTTCATTACTTTATTGATAATATGTTGACAATATTATTTAAAATCGAAGGGTATAAGAAAAATAAAACAAGAATTGAACAGCTTAATAAAACAGTAGTTCCTATTCCTAAGCTTTTTATTTTATCAAATGGATTTACTATTTCGTCAAAGTAGATAATTTTAATAATTCTTAAATAATAAAAAGCTGAAATAACTGTACTTAGCAATCCAACGATTGCCAATGCATACATCCCGCTCTCAATAACTGACATAAAAATATAAAACTTAGCAAAGAAACCTGCCAGTGGTGGTATGCCAGCTAAAGAAAACATAATTATTAAAAAAGAAATTGCTAACAATGGGTTTTGCTTTGATATTCCTGCTAAATCCTTGATGTCCTCACAGTATTTACCTTCTTTTTTCATTAGAAAAATACAGCCAAATACTCCAAGGTTCATAATTACGTAGATTGAAATGTAAGTAATACTACTGCTGTACCCATTAATAGTACCAGTTGAAATACCTGCTAATACAAATCCAATATGACCTATAGAGCTGTACGCAATCAGTCTCTTTATATTTGTTTGACCTATGGCTGCAACTGCACCTAAAATCATAGATGCTAGCGCCATAAAGACTAAAATACTTTTCCACTGGTCAATTAGTTGTTCAAAAGGAATTTGAATAAATCTTATAAGTATAGCTATACCTGCTACTTTTGGGACAACTGCAAAAAAACTAGTAACAGAACTTGGTGAGCCTTCGTAAACATCAGGTGTCCACATATGAAAAGGTACTGCTGAAACTTTGAATGCTAATCCTACTAAAATAAAGACCATTGCAAAAATGGCGCCGGTATTTTCAAGTTCCATTTTTAAATTAATTTCTTCAAAATTTGTTGAGCCGGTAAAGCCATATAGAAGTGAACATCCATAAAGCAAAAGTCCAGAAGATAAAGCGCTTAACACAAAATATTTTATTCCGGCTTCATTTGATTTTAAATTATCTCTATCTATCGACGCTAAAATATATAAAGCTAAAGACTGCAGTTCTAAACCTAAGTAAAAAGACATTAAGTCATTAGAACTAATCATAAAAAACATTCCTAAAACCGAAAAAAGTAATAGCAACGGATATTCAAAATAATTAATTTTCATTTCTTTAATAAAATTTTGTGAAATAAGCATGACAAATAATGTGCCTAATAAAATTAAAATTTTAAAAAAATTAGTAAATGAGTTAGAGACAAAACTATTAGAAAATAAATTACCTGACTCATTGAATGAGTTAAAAATAATTAATAATAAAGAAATTATGATTATGTAGGTAATCTTTGTAACTAGACTGTAACTATTTTTAAAAAAAACTCCTATTAATAAAGCTCCAAATATACTTAATGAGAGAAATATTTCTGGTAATATTAAATTAAAATTTTCCATTATTTTATTGTACTTAAATTAAAGATTATTGCTTGTTCATAGTTTCTAATTAGCTCATCGACTGAAGTACGCACAGTGTCTAGAATTAAATTTGGATAGAACCCGAAAAAAAGTACAAGGGCTGCGAGTGAAAATAAAATTATTCCTTCTGATAAATTTAAGTCTTTAAGTTCTTTTAGCTCACTCTTTTCAAGTTTTCCAAAAACTACTCTTTTATATAGCCAAAGCATATAAGCTGCTCCTAAAATTATTCCTATACTTGCTAATACTGCTACTAAAAAGTTTTTTTGGAAAGCTCCTATTAAAATTAAAATTTCACCAACAAAGCCACTGGTACCTGGCAGACCTAAAGCACCGAGCATGAATATCGAAAAAACTAACGAATATTTTGGTAAAACGTTAACTATTCCACCATACGAACTGATGAGTCTAGAGTGAACTCTATCGTAAAGAACACCAACACATAAAAAAAGAGCAGCAGAAATAAGACCGTGACTTAGCATTTGAAAAATACTTCCTTCTATACCCTGAGATGTAAAAGTAAAAATTCCCAAAGTAACAAAACCCATATGAGCAACTGATGAGTATGCGATAAGTTTTTTCATGTCTTCTTGCATTAACGCTACCAAAGATGTGTAAATAATTGCGATAATACTAAGTGTATAAATTAAAGGAACAAAGTATTCAGAAGCAATAGGAAACATTCCAATTGAAAATCTCAAAAAACCATATCCTGCCATTTTCAATAAAATAGCAGCAAGTATTACGGAACCAGCTGTTGGAGCCTCAACGTGGGCATCGGGCAACCAAGTATGAACGGGCCACATTGGCATTTTAACTGCAAATGAACTGAAGAAAGCTAGCCATAAAACATATTGATACTTAACTGGTATTTCAATTTTGAATATTTGTGTAATGTCGGTAGTTCCAGTGATCCAATAAATAGAAATAATTGCAACTAGCATTAAAACAGAACCAAGTAGAGTAAATAAAAAAAATTTAAAGGCTGCATAAACTTTTTTTGGACCACCCCATATACCGATAATTAAAAACATAGGTATTAGACCTGCTTCAAAAAAAATATAAAAAATTACCAGATCTAAAGAACAAAAAACTCCTATCATGAAGGTTTCTAAAATTAATATTGCTATTAAGAATTCTTTAAGTCTTATCTTGACGCTGTTAATACAGGAAATGATACAAATTGGTGTAATGAATGCTGTTAAAACTATAAATAAAATTGAGATTCCGTCTATTCCGAACTTAAATTTTATAAAACCACTTATCCAGTTTTGCTCTTCTATAAACTGAAATCCTGCAAAACTTTTATCAAAAGAGTGCCATAAAAAAATGGCTAAGAATAAATTTACGATACTTGTAAAGAGTGAAAGATTAATTGCATTTCTATTTTCATTTTTTTCACTTTTTGAAAACAAAATAAATAAAGCACCCAAAGCAGGCAATAAAGTTATTGATGAAAGGATTGGAAAATTCATTTTATTTAATCATCAAATAGGTTAGTAAAAAAGAAAGGCCCAGTAGCATTACAAAAGCGTAGTCATATATATATCCACTTTGAAATTTTACTGATTTATCAGAAAAGTACTTAATTATTTTTGAAAAACCGTCCGGACCATAACGGTCAATAGTATTTTGATCACCTTTTTTCCAGAGAAATAAACCAATTACTTTTAACGGCTTAACGAGTATAGCTTCATAAAATTCGTCAAAATACCACTTGTTTAATAAAAAATTATAAAGTGGTTCATTTAACTTTCTCACACCAGAAAGAATGTCAGTGTTTCTAATGTATAAATAATAAGAAAGTGGTATTGCAATAATTACTAGTGTTGGTGTGGAAAAAAGAAGCCAAAACGGTAAATGTAAATGTTTGATTTCCTTAATGAAAAAAATAGATTTTTTCCAAAAGTCTAAATAATTATGTCCTATTAACAGCTCTTTAAAAGCATAGCCTGCGAACAAAGCTCCTAGAGCTAGAAAAATTAGTGGTATTAGCATTATTAAAGGAGATTCGTGTGTTTTATCAATTGGCAAATCTAAATTATTATACTTACCGTGGAAAGTTTTAAAAAAAAGTCTCCATGAGTACACTGCTGTTAAAAATGCAGTAAGAATTCCAACTGTCATTGCGTAATATCCGACACTAGAATTTTTAAAATAAGCAAACTCAATTATTGCATCTTTAGAGTAGAATCCTGACAGTAAGGGAAAACCTGTTAAAGCTAAAGTTCCTATAAGCATTAAAGCCCATGTATAAGGAATTTTTTTCCAAACACCTCCCATTTTTCTTATATCTTGCTCATCTTTAAAAGCATGAATTACAGAGCCTGCGCCTAAAAATAGTAAAGCTTTAAAAAAAGCATGTGTAAATAAATGAAAAATTGCAACATGATAAGCACCTACACCCGCTGCAAAAAACATGTAGCCTAATTGACTACATGTTGAATATGCAATAATTTTTTTAATATCATTTTGTACTAACGCAATTGAAGCAGCAAAAACTGCTGTTATCATTCCAATTACCGCAATAAAATTTAAAGCAACTTGTGAGTATTCAAAAATAGGAGAACATCTAACAACTAAAAAAACGCCTGCGGTAACCATTGTGGCTGCATGTATTAACGCAGATACTGGCGTTGGTCCTTCCATTGCATCTGGCAACCATGTGTGAAATAAAAATTGTGCTGACTTTCCCATTGCTCCAATAAATAAAGTTAGTGATATTAAGGTAATTAAGTTCACTTCTAGTCCGAGAAAATTTATTTCTTTAGTTGATAGCATTGCAACTTTAGAGAAAACTTCGTCATAATTTATTGTGCCAAAGTAATTAAAAATTAAAAATATTCCTATGGCGAGACCAAAATCTCCCACTCGATTTACCAAAAAAGCTTTTATTGCCGCGTTATTTGCAGAATCTTTTTTATACCAGAAGCCAATTAGAAGATAAGAACATAATCCTACGCCCTCCCAGCCAAAAAATAATTGTAAAAAATTATCAGAAACTACCAACATTAACATGGCAAATGTAAACAGAGATAGGTATGACATAAACCTTGGCTTGTCCGGATCGTGGCTCATATAGCCTATTGAATATAAGTGTACTAATGATGAAACCGAGGTTACAACAACAAGCATTATAGAACTTAATGGATCTATGTTGATAGACCAGTTAACCTTAAGATTTCCTGAGCTGATCCATTCGATTATTTTATAATTTTCATAATCTTCGTAAATAATTCCGTTGTAAAAAATTATTACTGATAAAGATGCAGATAAAAATAAAAATGTTGTAGTTATTACTTCGGTATATCTATCTCCCAAAGACTTTAAGCCATAGCCAAGAACAGCTCCTATTAAAGGTAAAAACACAACCAAATAGGACATCTAACCTTTCATCTCATTAATATCCTGAACTCTAATTGACCCTTTATTTCGATAATAAGAAACAATAATTGCCAAGCCTATTGCTGCTTCTGCAGCTGCAACAGTTAGAATAAAGAAAGTAAAAATTTGACCGGTTATTTCGTTGGAATATGTTGAAAAAGCAACAAGGTTTATATTGACTGACAATAAAATTAATTCAACAGACATTAAAATTACAATTACATTCTTTCTGTTTAAGAATATTCCCACTACTCCAAGTAAAAAAATTACCCCACCTAGTGTTAAATAATGACCCAGTTCAATGCTAATCATCAATTTTTACTCCAACATTAAAACCTGCTTCTACAATTTCTACAGATGTACTACTTTCTCTTGAAATTTGATTTATGTAACTTTGTCTTTTTACACCTTCTCTTTTTCTGTAAGTTAAAATAATAGCACCAATCATTGATAGTAATAAGATTATTCCAGCTATTTGGAATAAATATATATAGTCAGTGTAAAGAACGCTACCAAGTTGATGTGTGTTAGAAAAGTTTGAATTTACAGCTATAGAATTTGTGCTAATAAAATTTGCTTTGTATTTCCATCCACCAATAACTACTAAAACTTCTGAAAGAATAATTATACTTACAATTAAGCCTACGGGTATGTGTGTTGATTTTAACCCCCTAAACCATGACTGCTTTTGCTCAGCTACATTTAGCATCATAACAACAAATAGAAATAATACCGCAACTGCTCCTACATAAACAATAAGCATGATCATTCCTAAAAATTCTGCACCAATCATAATAAAAAGACAGCCAACTGATATAAAATCTAAGATAAGAAAAAAAACTGCATGTACAGTATTTTTGCTAACAATTACCATCAACGCTGATCCAACAGTAATAATTGAAAAAAAGTAGAAAAAAATAGTATGCGCTAACATTTTATCTGTAAGATTTATCTAGTCTAATATTTTTAGCTAAAACATCTTCCCATCTATCGCCGTTATCTAATAATTTTTCTTTATTGTAATAGAGTTCTTCTCGAGTTTCTGTAGAAAATTCAAAATTTGGTCCTTGAACTATTGCTTCTACTGGACAAGATTCTTGGCAGAGACCGCAGTAAATACACTTAAGCATGTCAATATCGTATCGTGTAGTTTTTCTACTTCCATCTTCTCTTTCTGTAGATTCTATCGTGATAGCTTGAGCGGGACAAACAGCTTCACAAAGCTTACATGCTATGCAACGTTCTTCTCCACTTGGATATCTTCTTAAGGCGTGTTCACCTCTAAATCTTGGGCTTAAAGAACCCTTCTCATAAGGATAATTAATTGTTTTTTTTGGCCTAAATATTTCTCTTGTCGCTATCAAAAGACCTGAAACGAACTCTAATAAAAAAATTGTTTTTAAAAATCTGCTTATTTTCATTTAAAATGCCTTTACCGGAAGTTTATCAAAATAAAAAAGATAACTAGCTGTTAATACAACATAAAATAAAGAGAATGGTAATAATATTTTCCACCCAAGCCTCATTAGTTGATCATACCGATATCTTGGTACAATTGCTTTAACTAAAGCAAATAAAAAGAATAAAAATAAGATTTTTAAAATCATCCATAGTGGTGAAGGTATTGAATTAAAAGGGAAAACGTCAAATGGAGACAGCCATCCACCTAAAAACAAAATAGCGCCCATAGCACACATAAGCAAAATATTTGCATACTCGCCTAACCAAAACATAGCGTACATCATGCCTGAATATTCTGTTTGATATCCTGAAACCAATTCTGCCTCAGCCTCGGGCAAATCAAATGGAGGCCTATTTGTTTCTGCTAAAGCAGAAATAAAAAAAACTACAAACATTGGAAATAAAGGAATTACAAACCATAAATCTTCTTGGGCATTGACTATGTCTTTTAAATTTAGTGAACCAACGCATAAAAGAACGTTAATTATAATTATTCCAATTGAAACTTCATATGACACCATTTGTGCGGCAGATCTAATTGCTCCAAGGAAAGGGTATTTAGAATTCGATGCCCAACCACCCATTATTATTCCGTAAACACCTAAAGAAGAAACTGCAAAAAGATAAAGTATGCCTACATTAATGTCAGCTAATACTAGTTCATTATCAAAAGGAATAACTGCCCACGCAACTAACGCAAGTGTCATTGTAACAACAGGTGCTAGTACAAATATAACTTTATTTGAACTGGCTGGAATAATAATTTCTTTGAAAATGTACTTTAGTGCATCTGCTACCGTCTGAAGCAAACCAAAAGGACCGACTACATTTGGGCCTCTTCTTTTTTGAACAGCCCCCCATATTCTTCTATCTAGCCAAACTACTAGAGCAACAGAAACTAGAACTGGAATTAAAATAAATGAAATTTTATACATTTCATTTAATAGTATGCTTAGATATTCCATCTAACTATTAGTTCCATTTTTTTTATTATTTTGAGATATATTTCTGCAATCACTCATAGTTTTAGATGCTCTTGCGATTGAGTTACTAAAATAATAGTCAATATATTTAATGTTTATTTTTTCGTTAGTTGCTTCTAGTGATGTTCTTACGTGGGACATTTTTTTTTTATTTGGCAGCATGTCAATTTCTGAAAATCTTGGAATTTCTTGTAGAGCCAACTTTCTAATAGATAGAAAATCAGAAAATAAATTTGAACTATTTAGACTGTGATTAATTAAGTTAAAAATTTTCCAGTCTTCTA
>MDTF01006774.1_pt1 | contig 10583 bp, 9 predicted proteins | sample 811191 | NCBI WGS metagenome assembly MDTF01 (sample SAMN05326649, study PRJNA326480) | marine metagenome | isolation source: seawater | place: Southern Ocean | collected 2011
AGCTCGAATTATACTCGGTGGCCACTTCTCTGAAAATTGCACTTACGAGTTGAATCTAGGCATAATTACGATCTACTTTTGACACTCTAGCCTTAAACCCTTGATACCATAAAACATGGCCTTTTTTCTGCGATTGAAGATGATCGGCATTGGCTTTCCATTGATTAATTGAGTCTAGATCAGACAAATAAGAAACACTAATACCTAAATCTTCTCTTGCAGACTCAATGCCTAAAAAACCAGCTTGATCATTGGCTAGGGCCAGCATTTTATTGGCTTCTTCAGCATAGCCTTTATCATTTAGCTTGAGAATCGAAGTAAAGATTACTGCATAATATGGCGGCTTAGGTGTATGGGCTAGGTGAGTCATTAAAACTCCTTGGGGTATAGGTTGCCAGTAACCCCACGCAAGGGCCTTATACTCATTATTAAAGCACTATTAGGGCACAGTGAAAGCGCCACAAAAAAGCCAAAAGCCTGTGATGTTAGGTTTTTTTAACATCAAAATCAAAAAAATGCAAGGAAAAAAATTATAGGCGTTTACCGCCCAAGTTAAAACCAAATTGCAAAAAAAAGACCAGCATAAGCTGGCCTATTGAGCGATTGCACCTAGTCTAAGCAATGCATAAACCATATTCTTCACTGGCATCTTGCAGCCAAAGAAAAAAGTAGTCAGAAAAACTCCGCCGAATCACAAGATCCATGGAACCGTCTTCTAACTTACACATGGTGGTGCCAGTTTTAGCAAAAGTGGTTTGCACTACTTTACCCACCGGAAAGTTGGATGCATGACAATCGTACACAGTGGATTTTTGTAACAAACCGGCTAAATCTGGGCCTGACAAGTTGACCAAGGTTTGCCCACTACTAATATCAGTAATGGCCACGTGTTGCCCCACCATAGCCAGACGCAAATCAGCTTCAACATGTCCTTGAGTACCATTAAGAACCAAAATCAACCATTCATTGGGACACAACCAATAAACCACTGTAGCACCATTACGGGCACTGGTATTGGCTTTAACTGGCAATGCCACACCTAAAACTTGCTCAACTGCCAAGCTAAAAGTTTGATCTAATGGATTGCCACGCAGATTAAGCTGGCCTCGAAATTTATCCTCTTTCATCACAATACCTGCCTCGCTAGCGTTAGTGTGCATGGCGTGGTGGTGCAATGGTGATTGCAGCATGTCTTTAGCTGACAAATTACTTGATACACTAGTCATGATGATGCTCTCCTTTTGGATCATAGAACACTGGACTGCAAATCTGGGCTGCTAATATGCGGCCATCTGCTTGTGGGCAATAAACAGTTTCACCCATGCGCTTGGAACCACCTTTAACCGTGCTCATGGCAATGCCATGGCCTAAACACTCACTCCAGTAGCTAGAGGTGACATGGCCAATCATATCCATAGGAATGGGCTGTTTGGGATCCATGACAATTTGCGAGCCTTCTGGGATCACCACTGTTGGATCTTTAGGTTTTAAACCAACTAATTGTTTACGGTCTGTGCGTGCAGTGTCTGGGCGCTTAAAAGAGCGTTCGCCTAAAAAGCTAAAGCTTTTAGTTTTACCCACTGCCCAACCCATCAGGCAGTCGTAGGGGGTCATGGAGCCATCGGTATCTTGGCCTGCAATAATAAAGCCTTTCTCAGCCCTTAATACGTGCATAGACTCAGTGCCGTAGGGAGTAATACCAAACTCTTCACCGGCTTGCATAAGCTGTTGCCACATATAATGACCTTGGTCTGCCGGTACATTGACCTCAAACGACAGTTCCCCAGTAAAGGAGATGCGAAAAATACGCGACTTAATACCCGCTACTGTGCCTTCACAGTGATCCATAAACTTCATGGCTTGAGCAGAAAGATCTACATCGGTACATAATTTTTCTAGCACTTTACGAGCATTAGGCCCAGCAAAAGAACAGGTAGCCCATTGGTCTGTAACCGAAGTAAAGTAAACTTCTAAATCTGGCCATTCGGTTTGATGCCATAGTTCTAACCAGCCTAATACTGCAGCAGCGCCGCCAGAAGTGGTGGTCATAAGAAAGTGGTTATTACTCAAACAGGCAGTTACACCATCGTCGAAAATCATGCCATCTTCTTTCAGCATTAATCCATAGCGACACTTACCGGGGGCTAACTTAGACCAAGCATTGGTGTAAGCACGGTTAAGAAACTCCCGAGCATCCTTACCTTGAATGTCAATTTTTCCTAATGTAGAGGCATCCAGCATACCCACACTAGTGCGCACCGCCATACATTCCCGATTTAGGGTCTGTTGCATTGTCTCACCAGCTTGTGGGAAGTACCAAGGGCGCTTCCACTGACCCACGTTTTCAAACTCTGCACCATTGGCCAGATGCCATGGATGCATCGCCGTATGACGGGCTGGATCTAAGAGGGCACCAATGTCGCGCCCACCAATGGCACCAAAGGTGACGGGGGTGTATGCAGGACGAAAGATAGTAGTGCCTGTTTCGGCCATAGACTTGTTAAGGGCCTTCGCCACAATGGCCATGCCATTGACGTTACCTGTTTTACCTTGGTCAGTGCCAAAACCCATGGCCGTATAGCGTTTGACATGTTCAATGGATTCGAAACCTTCACGGGTAGCCAATTCAATGCCCGCCGCCGTGACATCGTTTTGGAAGTCAACAAACTGTTTAGGGGCGCGGCTAATGGGTTTAGTATGTGGAATAAGGTAAAGCGCTTGCGCCTCACCTTCAGACTCGTCACCACAGTTAAATACTTGAGCCGAGTGAGTACCTGCTGCCATAGCTCCCGCTTGAATCCCGGCATTTAACGCTTGTGATAAGAGATACTCACCGGCAATGGCGCCTGCTAAGTGTTGATTTTGAATAGTCGCACCAGGCACAAATCCAGCCACGTCATCTTTCCACACTGGGCGGCTGCCCGTATGACAGCTTAGATGCACCACTGGGCTCCAACCACCCGCCACAGCAATCAGGTCACAGCTTAAGGTCTTGCCTGGGCCTATTAACTTGTCGCCAGCAATATCTAAAGGCGCCACTACGGCACCAGTCACTTTTTTGCCACCTTGGGCCTCAATCACACCATAACCTGCCATCACCTGAAGGCCAGCCATTTTAGCCATCTCCACTAGGCGTCCATCTGGCGCGTGACGTGAATCAACCACGGCCACCACGGTACGGCCTGCCGCATGAATATCTAAAGCCGTCTGGTAACCCGAGTCGCTAGTTGTCATAACCACACAACGTTGGCCAGGCACTACCGCATAACGATTGATATAAGTGGACACTGAGTTAGCTAACATTATGCCTGGCAGATCATTATTAGCAAAAACTAATGGGCGCTCAATAGCCCCAGTTGCTAGCACCACCTGATGGGCACGAATACGATGAATGCGCTGGCGTGTGCCCGATAAAGCAATAGGTCCAATATGATCAGTGCGGCGCTCAATAGCACACACAAAATTGTGATCATAGTAACCAAAAGCGGTGGTACGGGTCATAGCCGTGACATTATCAATAGCTGCAAGCTCACCTGCAGCTTGTTCTGCCCAGGACATCGCTTCTACCCCATCTACCTTTTGTTTGCTGGCTAATAAAGTGCCACCAAATTCGTTTTGCTCGTCTACAATAATCACCCGTTTGCCACTGCGGCCTGCCTCTAACGCAGCCGCTAAGCCAGCGGGGCCTGCACCTACAATAAGCACGTCACAATGCACATTGAGTTTGTCATAAGTATCTGGATCAGGCTCAAGGGACAAGCGACCAAACCCTGCCACTTTGCGAATAAACTTTTCGTAAGTCATCCACATATTTTGCGGTGCCATGAAAGTTTTGTAGTAAAAACCAACCGGCATGAGCTTGCCGCCAATTTTACCCACTAAACCCATCAGGTCAAATTCGGCACTGGGCCAACCATTGGTACTGGAAGCGGTTAAGCCATTAAATAACTCAACTTGGGTGGCGCGCGGATTCGGCACTGTCGCATTGCCTTTGTGCAATTGCATTAGAGCATTAGGTTCTTCAGCACCATGGCCTAAAATTCCCCGTGCACGGCTATATTTAAAGCTGCGGCCTACAATACCCACACCATTAGCCAACATGGCAGATGCTAGGGTGTCACCATCAAAACCTTGAAAATTTTTACCGTTAAAGGTAAAGGTCATTGGCTTAGAACGATCAATACGACCACCCGTTGCTAAGCGATTAACTTGGCTCATGAGGCATCTCCTGACTGCACTGTGGCAGATTCTGCAGCGGTAATTGGCGCACCTTGAGCGGATGTTGCCTTAGTTGACGCAGTGACACTTGGCAGCTCACCCATTTTATAAGTCTCATGAATTTGATAGCTTTGGGTGTTGCGCGTGACGTTAAAATAACGCCGACAGCCAGCAGCGTGATACCACATTTCGTGGTGGATACCGCGCGGGTTAGAGCGGAAAAACATATAGTCACCCCACGCTTCGTCAGAAATTGAGGCTGGGTCTTTAGGGCGTTCAATGTGGGCTTCACCAGTGTAAGAATACTCTTCTTCTTCACGGGTTTCTTCACAATAAGGGCAGTAGATATGATGCATGTATAAGTTTCCTTATTATCAACAATTAGTGAGCAACGCCGGCGGCGCCGTGCTCATCAATTAAATGGCCCGTATTGAAACGATCTAAACTAAAAGGTGCTGCCAGTGGATGCGGTTCATCATGCGCTAAAGTGTGCGCAAACACATGGCCAGAACCAGGTGTAGCCTTAAAACCACCCGTGCCCCAACCGCAGTTAAAGTACAAACCTTTGACACTGGTTTTAGATAGAATAGGACAAGCATCAGGACAGGTATCAACCACTCCACCCCAAGCTCGGTTCATGCGCACCCGGCTGAGCATGGGAAACAGTTCACAGATGGCAGATAGGGTATGTTCTACCACATTAAAACTACCTCTTTGGCCATAACCATTATAAGAATCTGTACCTGCTCCAATAACCAAGTCACCCTTGTCTGACTGACTTACATAAGCGTGCACTGCGTTGGACATAATAACAGTATCAATAATAGGCTTAACAGGTTCAGACACGAGGGCTTGCAATGGGCGCGATTCAATGGGCAGGCGTAAGCCCACCATAGCCGCCATGACACCTGAATTTCCTGCAGTTACACAGGCTACTTTTTTAGAGCCAATAAAACCTTGGGTAGTTTGCACTCCAACTACAGCGCCTTCCTCGATTATAATATCGGTGACTTCACACTGTTGAATCAGGTCGACACCAAAGCTATCAGCGCTGCGGGCAAAGCCCCACGCCACGGCATCATGCCGCGCAACGCCACCAGTAGCTTGCCAAGAGGCGCCCAACACTGGGTAACGAATATTTTGGGAATCGTTAATCACGGGCACGATTTCTTTCACTTGGGCGGTGTTTAATACCACCCCATCAATGCCATTAAGACGGTTAGCATTAACGCGGCGTTCAATATCACGCATGTCTTGCAGAGTATGACCTAGGTTGAGCACTCCACGTTGGCTAAACATAACGTTATAGTTTAAATCTTGGCTTAAGTCTTTCCACAGGTCTAAGGAATGGTCATATAGTTTAGACGCCTCATCCCACAAGTAGTTAGAGCGCACTATGGTGGTGTTACGTGCAGTGTTGCCACCACCTAAGTAGCCTTTTTCCAACACCGCCACGTTAGTAATACCATGCACTTTTGCCAAATAATAGGCGGTTGCCAAACCATGTCCACCGCCGCCTACAATAATTACATCATATTGTTTTTTGGGCTGCGGACTACGCCATACTGCCTGCCAGTTTTCGTGATGACTAAGAGAATGCTTAAAAAGGCTAAAGCCTGAATACTTTTTCATTTGATTACCCACTTGTAATGTCTGCCATTTTGGTTCGGCAGACAGTCTATTTTGCTAAAAGCCAGGCCTAGGGTCTTATTCAATTGCGACCCAAATAGAAGCATGGGGATAAGGCCCAGATCTAATGTCACCAATATCATCAAAGTCCAACTACATAAGCCTAAAAGTACAGTACAATCACTGCCATATTGGGCACCTTGGTTAGGTAATAAAAGCATGCAAGTTTTTGGCATTGTGGGATGGAAAAATAACGGCAAAACGACCCTTGTAGAGCGTCTTATCGCTCATCTTACTGCAATGGGATATCGTGTATCGTCTATTAAACATGCCCACCATAAGGTAGACATTGACGAGCCCGGCCGTGACAGCTATCGCCACCGTTTAGCAGGGGCTAAACAAACCCTGCTAGCCACCGAACAGCGCTGGGCCTTAATGCATGAATACCGAGACCAAAAAGTGCCTGAACTGGACCAGTTATTGGGCCTTTTTTCAGCTTGTGATCTGGTTATTGTAGAAGGTTATAAAGCCGCTAAACACCCAAAAATAGAAGTCGTGCGCGAGCTGAACAAAGATGGATTTTTGGCCCAACAAATGCCTAATATCCTGGCCATTGCCACCGACCAAGACCACTTGGCTATTGATTTACCTCAGCTGGACATTAACAATATTCAGCAGGTGGCTAAGTTTATATTAGAGCATACAGGCCTGGTGGCCAAAGCCCCTATACTAGAGACACCCAGCCTAGCTGCAGCAGCAAGTAACGACTGTTATAGCCCAGCCCAAAAGCTATTAACCGCAACAACTGTGTGGCAGCGCATGCAAGCGGCAGTGCAAACTCAAGTCAATGTTGAAACACTGGCGCTTGATGAGTGTATTGATCGACGCCTAGCGGTAGATGTTGCCACAGCCTATGACAGCCCCCGCTTTGATAACGTGGCGGTCGATGGCTACGCCTTTAAGTATGACGATTTAACCAATAACAAGGATCTAACTTTGCCACTAATGCCAGCAGAAGCCAATGCCGGTGGCAGTGCCAAACTTGCTTTGACAAATGGCACCTGCATTAGGGTACTTACGGGGGCAAGGATGCCTCTGGGTGCGGACACAGTAGTAATGCAAGAAGATGTGTCTGTAAGTCTTAATAAGGTCACTTTCCCCATTGATTGTAGGTTTGGTATCAACTGGCGCCCCCAAGGTGAAGATGTTAAGGCAGGCGCAATCATTATTGCTCAAGGTCAGCAGATTCGTCCCCAAGATATTGGTCTTGCTGCAGCCGCAGGCCATGCTCAACTTAAAATTTACAGACAGGTTAAAGTGGCGCTCTTTTCGACTGGTAACGAAGTCTATGAGCTAGGAGTTGAGCTACCAGAGGATGGCATATATGATGTTAATCGCCACTTACTTAAAGCGCTATTTAAAAGCCTGCACTGCGAAGTGACTGATCTGGGCATTTTAGCCGATGATTACAACACAGTGGCTAGTGCCCTAAGTGCTGCCAGTGAAGAGCACCAACTCATTATTACCTCTGGCGGCGCCTCCACTGGCAGCCATGACTATGTAGCCTCTGTATTGGAGCATGTCGGTGAGGTGCACGCTTGGCGCCTGGCCATTAAACCCGGCCGCCCCTTGGCCTTTGGCAAAGTGGCGAATGCCTTTTTCTTAGGTTTACCTGGTAATCCAGTGGCTGCTAATGTGTGTGGCCTGATGTTTGGACAACCCCTGGTCCGCGCATTAGGCGGCGGCGGTTGGCAAAGACCCAAGTCCTGTGGACAAAAACTAGGCTTTGAGGTTAAAAAGAAAGCCGGTCGCACAGAATGGTTAAGGGTATTCCAAGAAGTACAAAGCAATGGTGAGATATTACTTAAACGCAGTGCCTCTGATGGCTCTGGCATTCTCACATCCATGACCCGTGCAGATGGCCTAGTGGAACTTAACGAAGCCACTGGCAGTTTACCAACAGGCAGCCTAGTCGACTTTATACCCTTTGCTAGTTTTGGCTTGGGTGATGCTTAGGCCATAACAGCCTAGGCGTGAGGAAGGATGTTTTTAAAGACTGGCTAACCGTTGCTCACCTAGAGCGAGATCCTGTGGCGTATTAACATTGAAAAACGGATTAAGGTTTAACTCATCAAAGGCCACATCTGCAACGCCATAAGGTGCAGTAAAACGATCTACCTTACGTATGTCATCTCCCACTAAAGCTTGGTACAGGTCATCAAACAAATTGACTGGCCACAAGCCAAACACAGGTTGGCTGCGGCCTTGGTAGCTAGCACAAGCTAAACGTTGGCCTTTAAGCTGCATCAAATCTAGCATGCGATTGACATAATCAGCTGGAAAAAAAGGCGTATCAGCAGCCACGGTAATAATGTGCGTGGCACTAGCTTGGTTTTGTTTGACCCAAGCCATAGCGGACACTACTCCTGCTAAAGGCCCTACAAAATCGGGCACTATATCAGCTTGCACAGGCAGGTTAAATTCGGCAAACCTTTGAGTATCGCCATTGGCGTTAATAATAAATGTGGGTAACTGCTTCTGAGCCGCTTCAATGACATAATCTAAAATACGACGGCCACCTAAATTAAGCATCGACTTGTCACCACCGCCCATACGCCTAGCTAGTCCACCAGCAAGAATAACACCCACCAGCTGACTCGATTCAATCTGCATTTTTACGCCCCGCTCGTTTTGGTTCATCTTCTATTTGGCTAGCATCAACATCATAGATCAAACGTTCATAGCCAGCCAAGGCAACAAATTTGCGACCTTTAGCTCTACCGATAAGGGTTAGGCCCGCTTTACGGGCTAAATCCACACCCCAAGCAGTGAAGCCCGAACGGGAAATGAGTATAGGAATACGCATTTGCACAGTCTTTATGACCATCTCAGAGGTCAGACGGCCAGTGGTATAGAAACACTTATCTTGGGGGCTAATATTATGTTTAAACATATAGCCTGCGATCTTATCGATGGCATTATGACGGCCTACATCTTCCATATATACCAAAGGTTGTGCTGCATGACATAAGACACAACCGTGGATAGCTCCAGCCTTTTGGTAGATGCTGGGGGTCGTATTGATTTGACGCGACAACTGATACAACCAGCTAGTATGGAGGCGTGCCTCTTGGGCTAGTTTAATGGTGTCAAATTTTTCCATAATATCGCCAAACACAGTGCCTTGTGCACAGCCTGAGGTGCGTAGCTTCTTTTTTAATTTGTCTTCGTAATTAGTTTCTCGCTGGGTACGAACAATGGCTACTTCTAGTTCTTCATCATAATCAATAGAGGTCACCAGATCATCTGCATGTAACATGTTTTGATTAAGTAGAAATCCAAGCGCAAGGTATTCTGGGTGGTCACCCAAGGTCATCAAAGTGACAATTTCTTGTTTGTTCAAATACACCGTTAGGCCACGTTCTGTGACCACATCAACTTCTACCTGCGTGCCATTATGATCGCAGCCAGTAACATGACTAGTAAGGCTTGAATCTTCTGGATTAGGATAAATCAGATAGCCTGATAGATCTGCAGTTTTCATGACTTTTCCTCCGAATTTTGAGCCTGCTTCTGCTGGAGGGCAATCCAGCCATCTAATTTATTAACAAAGGTCTGTCGATCCGTATGATTCATGGCTGCCGACCCCGCTGTTTGTACGCCGCTATTACGCAAATTTTCCATAAAATCACGCATATTTAAGCGCTGACGTATGGTTTCTTTGGTGTAAGATTCGCCTCGGTGACTGAGCGCCTGGGCACCTTTTTCAACCACTTCTGCGGCCAGTGGAATATCTGAGGTAATTACTAGATCACCCACCATCACGCGCTTAACAATTTCGTTATCGGCCACATCAAAGCCTGCCCGCACCTGCAGCATACTAATCACCTTAGAGTGTGGCGTGGCAATGTATTGGTTGGCTACTAAGATGGTAAGGATTTGCGTGCGCTGTGCAGCCCGAAACAAGGTCTCTTTGATCACGCCTGGACAGGCGTCGGCATCAACCCAAATTGGCATAGCAAAAGACTTTAATAAATAATCAATAATGTATTGTGCATGAATGCATTAAAAAGGCCAGCATAAGCTGACCTTTTTAACCGGCTTAAAGCCCATGCCATCGAAGTAACTTCAATGGCCTAAAGCAGCCTATACAACACGTTCAATGCGCGACGCACAGAACTTAAACTCAGGGATCTTACCCACTGGGTCAAGTGCTGCGTTGGTGAGCATGTTGGCAGACGCTTCAACATAGCAGAAGGGAATGAAAATCACTCCTGCAGGGACATCAGCATCCTCACGAGCCATTAGTTCAATACTGCCACGTCGCGTGGAGACACGAATCATATCACCCGCCTGAGCCCCAATCTTTGCCAATTCTTCACGACTTAAAGTGGCCACTGCTTCAGGCTCTAGTGCATCCAATACAGCTGCACGACGAGTCATAGAACCCGTATGCCAGTGCTCTAATTGACGTCCAGTGATCAAAATAACTGGGTATTCATCATCGGGACGTTCGTCAGGCTCTACTATGTCTGCCGCCACAAACTTACCGCGGCCACCTTCAATAGGGAAGCGATCAGTAAACACTATGTCGTTACCTGGATGATCTTCAGCTGGACACGGATAAGTTACTGAATGTTCCTTTTCTAGGCGCTCCCAAGTTAAATTATCTAGACTAGGCATGGCTTGCTTCATTTCTGCGAACACATCCTTTGGATGGGTGTAAGTCCAGCTTA
>MDTF01007870.1_pt1 | contig 10581 bp, 2 predicted proteins | sample 811191 | NCBI WGS metagenome assembly MDTF01 (sample SAMN05326649, study PRJNA326480) | marine metagenome | isolation source: seawater | place: Southern Ocean | collected 2011
CGTGTTGTTCATGGCGAAGGTAAAGAGGGGAAGCAGGGAAAGGAGGGAAAGGAGGGAAAGCATATCGTCTACAGCTATACCATCTGGTTACTGGTTACTGGTTTTGTTTATATTGTGAATTTGTGACTTTTTTTTGTGAATCGTTTGATCAAATTCCATTTTGACACCTCCTTACACAATAAACGAACAAACAAAGAACACAACGTCGTGACTAATGGCAACTGCATTCTCCCTTGAGAATCTTGCTGGCGCAGCCGTTGAAAGCATGCGCGACGCTACCTCCATTGTCAAAGGTTTTCAAGACGACGAAGACAATGTCGAACGTATGGATGCCTTCATTGGTGCATCAGGTGCATCGAAAAGTGGTTCTAAAAAAACTTTAGCTGGTGCATTAGGCAAGTCGAAATTAAAACTGGGTAAAAGATTAGGTAAAGCATTGGGTAAGATGAAAAAAGAAACCAAAGAAGACAAAAAGACAAAAAAAATCAAAGGTGGTTCAATCTATAAATTTGGGTACGGTGATGGTCATTATTGGGATCGATGGTTAACACCGGCACGTTCGGCAAAACATTCGTTACCAGATACGGGACGTGCGTCACAAAGTTATATACCACCACTTAGTGGTTTTAAAAGAACAAACGAACAGCTTAAACTTGCAACTCAAGAGAAAAAACGAAAAGAACTTGTAACAGAAAATCAAATGTTAGATGATCATATTGAATACGCTACCAAAAATATGGGTCACGTCGTTCATCATAAAATGTTTAGCAATTTTGAAAAAGAAAAAATGTTTTCTGCGTTTGGAGATATTGATGAGGACAACGACAAGAACAAGAACAAGAACAAGAATACTAACACTAACACTAGTTCAAGCACACATAAATCATTGAATCACAGTGCTAGTGCACCTGCTACGATTCATGCTGCTAAGTTATCACATGCAGATATGTTAAAAAGACATGCAATTAAAGGTGAAATTGTAAAAGATCACAAATTTTACGAACATTATCGTAAATATGAACATAAAATACATGATGAATCAATCTTGTTTAAACACAAACAAATGCATGGTATGGCGAGTGAATCAGATCTAGCCCTGCATGCATTGAATCCAGATTACAACAACGACCATCATTTGACTGGTTCAATGTTAGCTTTTCATGACGACAAATTATCACCAAGACAACCAGGTGATAGGCCGAAAAAATTTGGTCATTTACCACCAATGGTAAGAGGTCCAGAACCCATTGTACAATTATCAGATGATATGGATTGGAGAGTCAAGATGTATAAATCAACAATAGATTTAAGAAAATCTGGATTGTTAGGTGTTGAAGTAAGACGAGATTTAATACCTGAACCATTAATGTCAAGAGCAATTTCTGGTACAATTAAAAAAATGTCTAAAACTTTATCTCAAGTGGAAGTAGATTACGAACATTTTGGTTTAGGTGATGTGCGTGGTATGAGACTGGCACAAAGTCTTAGTGCATTACGTGATATGACAACTTTAAATTTAGCTGACAATAGATTAACGCAAAAAAGTTTGGTTGAAATTGTAAATAGATTAATAGAAATGGGTAAAGAGGGCAAGACATCGTTAGAAAATTTGAATTTGTCCGATAATAATTTAGGTATAAAAGGTGCGAATTCTATTCATCGTATGTTAATTACACAACCACCAATTAATTTAATTACTTTACAATTAAGTCGTGTTGGTTTAACAGATAGGCAAGTGGAAGAATTAGTGCATGGGTTGATAGAAGTAGGCAATGGCATTGGTGCACATTCATTGCAAGTCATTGATGTAAGTCATAACAAAATATCAAGCAGAGGTGGTGTAGCATTTGGTCAATTATTAGGATTGGAAGATTCGAAATGTCAAATTACAGAATTAGATTTATCGTGGAATGTATTAAGTGGTAAAGGTGCTGTTAAATTAGGTCAAGCATTAGCTGGTGAAGACACGTTGCAAAAATTAAATTTAGCGTACAACAGTTTTGGTAAAAGTGGTGCTTTGTCATTGGGCAAAGCATTAGAAACAAATGATACATTAAGTTATTTAGATTTAACATCGAATAATGTGGGTGGTCCAGCAGCGATGGTAATTGCTTACGGTTTAAGTATCAACGAAGCACTAGAAACATTGATTATGGATTTAAATCCAATCGGAGAAGCAGGTGCTCGATCCATGTTACGTTTGTATGCGGAAGGTGAAGAAGATACTACTTTGTATTTGTCGGGATGTAATTTTAATTTAGAAAGACAACAACCACCATTAGAGCATATTGATTTAGAAGATCCAGTATATATTCATAAAACAGACAAAGATGCTATAGCTAGAATTAATTTGTCCAAAGAAGGTGTGGAAGAAATTGGTCAATATGGTGAATCTGGATCACCACGTGAAGAAGGTGGGGAATCTTCAGATCCATGCATGACTACTTTTTCTACTGTCGTTAAAAATGCCATTGATTTTGAACCAAACAATCCAACAGGTACATACATTCTTGATTTAGAAAAACCATTTGAACGTGCTATATCGTATTTGATATTAGAATTAGCAAATAAATTTCCAGGTTTTGAATTACATAATATTGAACATAAAACAGAAAGTGGTGGATCTAAAACAATACCAATTGGTCGTGCACCAGAAGAAGATTTAAATGTAGCACGGGCTGAAATTATTGATACATCGACTAATGATCCATGGAAAATACCAGAAATTGGTATTTTAACAATGGTTGTATCACAACAATATCACAAACCATTTCCATGTGTCGGTATTGAAGACAAAGCATTAGAAAGAATGATTATTGTTATGTACGGTAGAGATGATGCACCAACAGAAGAAAGAGTAAAAATGTTACAAATGGCATGCATGGATATGTATTTTACAGCCACACAAGCAAATTTAATTATGTCAAACATTCATGCTTTCGAAGAACGTATTCTTGCTGCATCATTATTGTTACCAAGAATCTTAGGTGACGGTGAAATCTTTCGTGAAAACTTATCGCCGGGTATATTGTTATCGGTTGAAAAAAATTTAGGTAATTTGTTTCATTTTTATCCAGAAAATCCAACGGGTCGATACATATTAAATTTATCACGAGAATCTGATCGTGTTGTTATGAAAAAATTATTAGAAATTAATACAGTCGATAAAAATTATTCCAAATATAAATCAAAACATGGTGATACATCAATGCACGGTGATTGGAGTAATTTTAGAAACGGATTGTATAAAGACAAAGCCGTCAATTTAGAAATTGTATTTCGAAACGGTATTCCTGAACAAGGCAAAGTACAAGTTGATTACGTCTCCCCAAGAAGATGTCCCAGAACAAGTGCCATTGTTACAGACGAGAAATTAAAAGAGATTATTACTACACTAAATTTTATGGAAGAATTTGATGATACAGTATTAATGACTAAATTTTTAATACCGAAAAAGAAACCAGTACCTAAAAAAATCAAAAAAAAAACAGGTAAATGGGGTAAATTAAAAAGTAGCAAAGCGTTGCTGGGTGGTTTGAAAAAAGTTACAAGCCCACCAAAAAAAGAAGTTGTATCACCAAAAACGAAAGAAAAAGAAGCATCTCCTCAAAAAGATGCCGCCGCCGCCGCAGCAGATTCAACTGAGCCACCACCTATTGATCGTAATGATCCAGAAGAATTAAAAAAATTAACATTTGAATACAAATTAATCGCGAGGTGTAAAAGAAAGATTGAATTATTTAAAAATTCACCAACAATTCAATTAGAGAGATTGATCAATAAAATGAATCAATTAAAAAGATTAGCAGCGGAATTGTATTTCACAAGTGAACAAGTCGCAGAAATAACATGTACTATACCAATTCAATTTCCTACATGTAGAATTGCTGCTATCCAAACGATGTTTAATCGTATTGTAAATTTTGAACATTTTTATCTTGTTGAAGATGAAATTAATAAAACAAACGAAGATGTCTATAGATTACAATCGTCAATGTTGCAAGAAAGATTAGGTATATTAAATATATTGAATCCCAATTATGTAGACCGTGATTTTATACTACGTTGTGAAATTTACGAAGACAACAAAGTAGGACGTTTGTTAGTAGAATATGCAGTGGTAGAACCAGGTGAAAATTGGCAAAATGTGACACGCCAACAAAATTTAATGAGAGAACCTTTTCCTGGTTGGGATTTGAATGTTCGATTTTATCCAGAAACACTAGAAAAGTTTGATGGCACTTTCTTTTGTTTAACGTATTACTCGGGTGCTGACGAAGATTGTGAACCTATATGGCCAACACGTCGTAAATGGATGAATCAATTTTTAGTCGCTGATGGTGATGATTATATATGGGATGAATTTGATTATACAGATATAGAATTAATGCATAAACATTATCCGAAAGTACCACCGTTAACCGATCAAGATCGAGATATTGTAAGTGCATTGAGAACTAGAAATAATAGTTTATTGTTAGCAAGACCAAGTTTTGAAGCTGAAAGCAGTACGTGGCATGTTTTTTAAAAGAATGCATGTAGAGTGAAAAGTGAACAGATACATAGACTAAGGTAGTCTTCTACTAAAACAGTGTACAAAAAAATATGAACAACAGTTACTTTTACTTTTATTAAATACGATCTTGTACTTTTTTAAAGATCTTACCAGGTATTCTATTTGTGTGGTATTGCATTGTACTGATCCATTGTGAATTTGTATTTTACACATGATACCTAGAATACGTGTATATGTGGACACATATGTGTGTGCACATGGTACATGTATTTTACCATGGTACCAAGGTATAAGTTTTATAAGTTAGTATGCTAGCACTATAATTTATCGAGAATAAATAAATTATTCAACTTATAACTCTTCTCTTCGTTTTCTTCGTTTTTTCTTTTTCTTTCTTAATTTACCATTTCTTACTTCATGCATTAATACTTCTCTTTGTTTGGTTTCAATCTTACCAATCCAATTCAAGATAACTTCTGGTTCAATTGGTAACGTATCCGGCATTTGAAAATATTTTCGTTTCTTATGTTTGGTAACTAACATAGCAGCAACAGCTGGAAAATGTTTTTTAATGGCAAACGTTTTTTTAGCAAAAGACAACATGTCACGATTTCCTTTTTTGACACTTGCAGTGTATATGACAGTTCCCGTGGACTCCTCTAAATCAACATATGGTTTAGCGACTTGGTACGATACATCTAAATCAAATTCTAACATGTGTTTCATTTTTTTGTGATCACGAAATATAATAATTTTTAATCCGGGTACATTATTAAATAAATGCATACACATATTATTATTTAATGCAAGTTTACGTACAATTCCCATAACATCACTGGGATCCCAATCAAACTGTACAATTTTGTTGCGGTACTTCTTTCCATCTATGAATTTTGGTACTGGAAAATTGTATCGTTTTGTTGGTGGCACTTGAATATCAAATCTTCTTGCCGTTCCATCATCAGGTATATCGACATCCATAAATGATTCCGTTTCACTAGATATGCCATCTTCCAATAATTGATCTGCTTCTTCTTGTACTGATTTCCAAAAGGTTTTAGTTTTGTCACCACCAAACATGCTTGACATTAATCCTACATTTTTTAATAATTTAGTTTTAATTTTATTTTCTGCAACATCATTACTAATAGACATACAATACGGATCGATTGGTTTTTTGTCCCACCAATTCACTAAAAATGTCACACGTTGTTTACCACTATTTTTATTACCAAATTCACCAACCACACCATGTTGCAAATTACCTTTGAATAAGACATGTCTGTTTTTTTTGGGATAGACTAAGACACCACTTATTGGTAATTCTGGTAGTTGTACGTTGCCACCACGATTTGAACTTTGATCCAAGATGAGCGTCGGTGCACCTTCGTCAGTTAAATACGTAATCGTAGACAAGATAGGCATTTTCATCCATTGTTCTTCGGAAGCAACACCTTCGTCTTTGTCGACGTGAAAACCAATGTTTTCATTCGTTTTACGGAGTTGTACCCACCATTCACCGCCAGCAATACCTCCGTCCGGTAATTCACCATTTGGAAAAGCTAATTTAAATAACAAAGCCACTGCCATTTCTGATGCAGTTCTTGGATTTTTGATGTGACGCATGGGGGTCCAATTTGTTGCTGCTTTGCTATGTTTTAGAGTCTTGGACCTAGCTGATTTCTCCCAGACGTTGGTGTTTTGTGCTTCGTCTAATAAGTAGGGTAGTATTGATTGTGGCAAGGCATTGGGATGCGAACGGACGAGTGGGACAGACTCGTCATAGGTGTAGGAACCACGATCCCAGGCATACAATTCAGACATGGCTGAAAAACTTTGTGCTTTGATTAGGTGTATGAGCGATGGTATTAATAGATAGAACAACATGGTGATCAAACTAGGAAGCAAATCAATCCAGATGCAGGTGTCAAGAAATTCGAACTCAAACCAGTATTTAAACAATGTTTCAATTACGATGAGTTTACCATCCGTCTACAATACCAACACAAAAAAAGGAGGAAGAAAACGCGACAATCCAACCAAATCATCATCCACATCCACCAAAAACAATGCACCTTCACCTTACTTACCAACGCACGACATTCAAACGGAAGAACCATCAACAATGAAACAACAAAAAACAAACCAAAAAGAAGAAGACTATCCCAGAGAAATACCACAGACAAGATTAGATCAACTGTTAAACACGCTTGGACGTGCTTTGGAATCCGAAAGTACCTTGAATTGCAGCAAATGGGTGGTACGCAGCGATACAAATGAATCTGAATTATTAAGTATGTCGAACGTTACTCCACCTTTTGCACCCCAAACCTATGCACCAGGTGTCTTTAACAACGTCGTGTCGAGATCCTTAGCATCGAACGAAAAAAGACCACCGGTACCACCCGCCACGGATTACTTGTACCAAGCCGCCGTCGATCTGCCTCAACAAGGTGGACCTTCTTTAGAAAGTACGATTGAAAAAGATTTTCAACGTCGAATGAAACAATTAGAACAAAGACATTTAGTATATACGTCTCGTTTGTCAGATCGAATGACTAATTTAAAATCGATTGGATCTAATTTCGACGAGTCCACGGATTCATGCATTTCAAGATCTACGTTGTCACATTTATTGTACGAACGTAAATGTCGTGTTCAATCTTCTGTAGCCAATCGTCGTTTACAAGAATTACTTTTTGAATGTTTGGGTGAAATTGAAAAAGCATGTAAAAGAAGTACATTATTAGCCGAAACATTGTGTGAAAATGTTGTTGTACAAAAAAATCAAGTTGCAAATTCAACATTATGGAAAGAATTTTTGATGCGTGCCGAAGAAGATGCTCAACAGCAATTAAATTTAGCTAGTATGGATCAAAAACATTATTCAGATACCTTCGATAGATGTGCAGATGAATGTAAAGAAGCATTGACCTCAAGTAAATACGTACCAGAAGAGGCAATCATTAATGTGAAACGTATTGTATGTGTACGACCAGGTCACATGTTGCCACAATCTAGGAGGAGAAGTCGTGACACTCGAAGGAGAGTCTCACGTCTTCATCATAACAACAGTGAAGTAGCAATATTATTAGCAGCATTAAACAAAGAATATGCTAGATTAGATGGTACTGGTGGAAAAAGTGTTAGTATTACTAAAAAAATATCGAAAGTCAGATCTTCATCCAAAGATTCCAAAGATTCCAAAACTAACAACAACGAAGAGGAAGAGAGCAGCAGCAACGAAGCAAAAGAGATGCACCACACGACTACATCTTCTTCCAAAGACCTTACATTACTTCGCCATGGTGGACAAGGTGGACGTGTACCTTTATTTCCAGCAGTCGTTCAATTGTCTACATCAGTTATAAAATGGTTATTACCAGCAACAGGATGTAGTATAAATAGTATTGTTTATTTTTGTTTGGAAGAAAGAGCAGGCAGATGGAAATCACACAGTGGCAGTAACAAGGGCAGTTCCTTGTCTCAATCGACTAAATCAAAAGATGGTACATTGTCGGGTGCTACTTATTCAAGAGTTCAACATGCAATGTGTAATGTATTGTTCGATATATACGAAGGTAGAGGAACCAGTGAAAGAGGAATGGCAGATAATGGTAGTAATGGCAGATCCACCAATATGCAAGTTTTAGAAACGTGTGCCGATCATCGTGATAATCCTGTGAGTAAAGTATTGGATGCATCTTCTTTGTTGTTTGATGAAAAATTATTAGTACAACAATTTCTTGGTTCTTATCCAGATGTTATTTGTGCACGTGTTGGTTCTGAAATTTTACATTTTGCATCAGCATCTGTTTTACAAATCTTTGAAACAAGTATGTGTCGTGACATCTGTAATACCTTAGATCGCGACGCTACAAGTAAAATACAGGCAACCTATCCAGAAAATGCTGCTATGCGTAATGCAGATTTAAAATTATATCATTTAGATGGTGAAAAACAAACTTTCTTTCACAAATCATCACCGTTAATAGGTTCTAAAATGTTGAGATTAGATACTGTAGCAATGCGTGAATTATGTGCAATGTATGGGGTATCGGGTCAGGTAGGAGCAGGCAAGGCCTCTTCTGTATACAGCAATAGTAACAGTAGTAATACATCCTCCTCGGGATTAGATCCATTACCCGATTCAATGTCTATATTTACATCGGATAGAAAGGAAAGTACACAAAATACACAAAATAGTCAAAATAGTCAAAATAGTACAACGACCACGAACGATAATGATTCCGAGTTATCTTATTTTGTACTACATAATCCAACCACACGAGCAGTACAAACGTTTTTAGATAAATTAAAAGTCAGATCCAAAGCAGAAAGGCTTGCACGAAAAAAAGATTGTTACGGTGGTCTTGTTGAAAAAGAACGGGTTGCTGCGGTTGAATGGAGTCGTAATAAACCAATACCAGGACAAAATCGTAGAAATTCTAAAAAAGATAAAGAAGAAGACGAAGCAACAGGTTCAACTGTACCATGCATAGCATTACTTGTTGGTGTTGAATTACCACATCGTCATCGTAAAAAAAGTACTAGAGAAAAAACAAGGACTGACGTAGACGAAAAGAAAACAAATCCAAATGGCGATGTTGCAACAGGAGCAGCAGCAGGAGGAGCAACAGGAGCAACAGGAGCAACAGCAGCAACAAATGTAATCAAAAAAAGAAGATCGTCGTCTGGAAGTGGTGATTCAATTATATCAGGATTAGCAGTTGGTTCCTTTTGTCGTTGGAGAGGATGTTTATGTAAGGGTACTAAAATTCCAGTCTTGTCTAGTGGCAAACAATCCAAACATGCTTTGTGTGGATTGCATTCCATATTAAGATCTTTTTTAGAAGGATGCGGTGCAAAGGAAGAATTAGCAAGACATTTACCATCAAATAAAAATATGAAAGCAGTCTTGGCAAAAAATAAAACAACAACAGAAATTGCAGTTGAATTTTTAAGAATTACAGCTACCTCTGCATTGTTGCAAGAATTATTGGGTGGCAAACTGGCTGCAACGATTCGTGCCTTTTGTCGACGTGCAGCAGCAGATGCCAAAGCACAACCGTCGACAAAAAGAAATTCACCAAATCGTGACAAATCATCAAACAACACTACAACAAATGCAGAAAACGAACAAGCTATGAAAGAAAACGATAAACAACGTAAAGATTTAGACAAAGATGTCAGTCTGTCGCAGCAAGTATATGCTACCGAAAGTGATGTGGCTGAAGAATTAAGAAAACTGTGTTCATTGGGTGTCTTTCCTAAAGCAGAACTACAAACAATTCGTGAAACATATAATGAATTAGATCGTGAAAGAATACGTTTATTAGCAACTAAAAATGATAGAGATAGAAAAGATAGAAATACAACAGGTGAAGGTGAAGAATATGAACCATCTTCTCGTGATGCTGCGGCGGCAACTCAAAATATACGTACCGAAGGTGAATTAGAATTAGAATTTTGTAAAAGAAAATTAGCTATATTAAGAGGTAGAAGACAAGAATTGGAATTAAATTTATCCAAAGGTATTGATATTATGAACAACAATAAAATCAATACAAATGCATCAAATGATTCAGGTAGTAGTTTAGAATTATTGTCAAGACAACAACAAAAACAATCACAACAACAATCACAACCAATGACATCTACACCATCTTCTTCTACTTCAAATTTAGTTGCGCATGAACACATGTCACCCACTGAAAGAGCTATTGTGAACGCAGCAGCACGTGAAGTAGAAAAAGTCGCATCGGAACACGAAGCGCAACAAAAATCTTTAGCACGAGCTCGATTGTCTGATGCGAGAAAATTTTCAGAACAAAATTATGGTAAAAAAAGTTCAGTTGAAGAATTAAAACAGAAACAAACAACTGCAGCTAGAAGAGGAAAACAAAAAAAGAAATCGACAGGTTCTGTATATCTAAGTAAGTTTTTTTTTGATTCTTGTTTTTTTTGTTTATTCGATTCTATTTTCATTCAACTGTTTTCCTTTCTGACAACTGACAACTCCATTTGTATTTTCCTTTTTTTTAGATTCGACACAACCTGGATCA
>MDTF01001092.1_pt1 | contig 10580 bp, 10 predicted proteins | sample 811191 | NCBI WGS metagenome assembly MDTF01 (sample SAMN05326649, study PRJNA326480) | marine metagenome | isolation source: seawater | place: Southern Ocean | collected 2011
CGTGTTGATAGTTATCTAAGAAATCTATTAAGTTATCTCCTGACAAATAGGGGTTATGATTCAAAATTAATTTACTTCCATATGAACGTATGTCAATCTCGCATCCAAATTTAAAAGGTATAGACTTTAATTTAGAGACTTCATTAATCCTATGTATTATAAACTCTGGATGTTTGTTCATTTAACTAAGTTTTTTTCTAAGCTCGAAGATGTATTTAAATGTCCTTTTGATTAATTTAAATTTTCCTGGCAATGTCCCTCCTCCTTTAGAAACACCTGAATGTCTTTTATTAAAAAAAACAGGAAAAGTTTCAACCTTCATATTTTGATCTAAAGCCTGATAATAAAAAAATAAATCTAGAGAAAAATCTAATGGTGGATTACTCAATTGGTTATAAAACATGCTATTAAACATCTTTGGCTGAGCATTAACATCAAACAATCTTTTTTTTAGTATAAGTGTTGAAATAATTGACATACCAAATGTGAAAAAAGAATCAAACACATTTCTATTAACTCTTACCCCTTTAACAAAGGAATTGTTATTTAATAAATTTTCCTTAAATCTCAAATAAGCATTTATTACATCTTTAGGATCAGTTTGTAAATCTGCATGAGTCCATGAGTAGATTTCTCCACTTGCATTATTTAAACCTTGAATAATACCATTACCGTATCCTATATTCTTTTCAATTCTTACTAATTTTCCAAAAGAGTTCTGAGGTCGACTCAGATAATTATGCAAAATATCATAAGATGAGTCATTGGATCCATTATCGACAAAAATAAACTCAATCTTACAATTATCTATTAATGATTCTCTACATTTCTCTATAAGAAAAGGAATAGCATTTGACTCGTTGTAACAAGGAATGATAACTGACAAATCCATAATTATTTTGCTTTATTAAAAACTATGTATTTCAAGGAACAATAGTTAAAAATTACTGTGATAGATAGTGATACAAAAAAAGGAATATAACTGTCATTATTTTTATCTAACAAGTCATGTGAATATGTATTGATAAAAAATGATAAAATATAAATAATAGTAAATAATAGAATTGTCTTCAACTTTGTATTGACAACTTTAAAAGAAAATGATTTATGCATGAAAAAACTAAAAAATAAAACTATTAAATAACTATGTTTCTTTGAGTTTGCGTTTGAGTAATCGAAAGTTTCAATTAAAAAGTAATAAATCACAAAGTGAATAATGTTCGCTGCGATTCCAACTAGCAAATATCTAATTTTTTCATGTTTGTATAAAATTTTCATGCTATTTCATTTCTTAAACAATAAACGCAGTACCACCCATTCCATATTTAAGAACTTCTCTAAAAGCGATGTTTTTATTTTGAACCTTAAATTCATTAAAATCTTGAAATAAACGTTAACGCAAAGTTTTGCACAAAAGTAATTTTCGAAAGGAATCCGAATTTAGACATATTATTTATTTTTTGCTAGAACTATTTGTCTCTGTAATGCAAATGTTTTAGGTGAAAGTTTAATTAAAACACTATCAGTTATTCTTACTAATTTATTTAAAATGCTTGCAAGAGGAATGTAAGAGGTTTTACTGATAACTCCACCAGAGTTAATAAATAAAAAAAACTCGCTGTAACTAGTATGCTCAACTTTAAAGTATTTAAATTTTGATTTAAATACTTCAATATCATCAAATAATAAATTTGGAATTGCACAATTAGCTGACCATAAGTCATTTTCATCTGTACACACCTTGTTTTTATCAAACACATCTATTGTATAATCAAATCCCTCATGTCGCATCACTCTTAGAAGCAGTTTCATGAAAAAAGAACAATTAATTTCCTGAATAATTAATTTACCGCCAGGTTTTAAAATTCTGCTCATTTCTTCGAAAAATTTTGTTGGGTATGGAACATGATGAATCATATTTGAAGAAACAACAAAATCAAAAGACTCCTTTTTAAAACCGGTATTTAACGCATCTATCATTTTATGATCTAGCCATTTATTATCGGCAAAGTCCGTTGTTTTAAAATTTATAGATTTAATATATTCTTTACTGACCCCAGTTCCAGCACCCACTTCAATACCAATCGAATCTTTATTGATAAAAGCATTCATCCAGTTAAACCTGTGATATAATAAAGACGCTAAATTAGGGTTATCACGTAAATAATATTTATTTCTAGCTCTGCTCGTATCTCCTTCGTGATTCATTCTATTATCTCCATGAGATCTTGGCACATATTTTTTCATAATGTTCTAGTTTACAAACTCTTGTTTAAAAGAATTGTATTGGGTTTCAATTTGATTGATTTTGGTTTTATTAACTGTATAATCTCCTTTTATTGAATAGGGGTGCCAATCGCATTTATGGAAAAAACTTTGCCAATAATTAAAAGTTTCATAATCATTTGGAGTTCCCCAACAGATATAGTCCTCAACCTCTAAGATTTTCACTTTTAAACCCAGGCTTATCAGCTCTTGCATCAGACTATCAACATAATATTCTCCATTTACTTTAATGTTTTTCTCTAATAAACACAAAAGAGCTTGATTAAAATACATAGATTTTTTAAAGTAAAAAGAACCAACAATTGCATGGTCATTAAATGGGTCATCGGATATTTGCAACTTAACTGAGACACCTATTGCCTCATCTTTATCATTTACTTTTACCCATCCATACATTTGAGGATTAGTTTTGCTTGAAACATGATGTCTAAAAGTGAATATTACTGCATCAACCGAACTGTCCTCAGTTAATTTTCGATATTTTTCTTGATCATATATCATGCTGTTATCAGTTGCAGCAATTAAAAGTGAGGCTTCTTCATTTACCTTCTCTAAGCCAAGACTACAGGTTATTGCTTGTCCTTCAGTAACTTCGTTAATTGGCACAATTAAGCATTCAGCAAACTCATTTGTTAAAATGTTTTCTAGATAAAATTTATCTAAATGATCTTGTAGAGTTACAAAAATATGTTTTTTCGACCTTGGAAGTGACCTTGCAGCTTGAATAATCATTGGGGAACCACTTACCTCCATAAGGGGTTTAGGGTGCGGATAATTCAAATTGGAAAACCTACTGCCTTTCCCTGCTAAAGGGATGAGTGTTATAGTGTTTTCTTTAGCAAGGGCTTTACCCCCTTGTTTAATTATATTTCTAAAATAATTTGACCAATTATTGTACTCACCAACATCGTTTGGAGTCCCCCATTGCAACATGTGCTGTATCTCATAAATTGAAATTTTTAATTTATCCTCAAACATTAAATTAAAAACCAATGAAACATAATACTCTCCTTTTAAATCTATGTTTTTATTGATTAACTCATTAAAATATTTTTTTACAAATTTTCCTTTTCTAAAATAATATGTACCATTTGAAGCATATTCCTGCATTCTATTATCAGTAAATGGTTCTTTCTCCTTTATTTCTAACATCCATTGATCTTCATGTCTGATAAATGCATAATTAGTACTTCCCAGCATGTGTGGATGAAATCCTTTATAAGATGGTATTGCGCCATCGGCCCCCCTTTGTCTTGTATGTTTTAAAAAATCAGTAAAACTCCAATATGTTCCAAAATCACAATAGTTAACAATTACTTCTTCATCATCTTCTATTAAACCTATAGCTTGAGAAACTGCAAATACGGGGCCTTTCTTGTGGTTTGGGATTTCAACAATATGTGCACTTGGTTTGATTTTAAACAGAACGTCCCTCATGTCTGTTTCTAACAAATGTTTTGAGTTACATATGAAAGTGAATTTATTTTCTCCTGGAAACAGATTACATACATGTTCTATAATATGCATGCCATCTATCTTAATTAAGGGCTTAGGCTCAGTATATCCAGCATCAATGAATCTTTTCCCTATTCCCGACATTGGTATTATTATATGCATCTTCTAAAGATTTTGTCTAAATTTTTCGGCCTCCCAATTTGAAAGGTAAAGTAGCTCTTCGTTTTTCAAATAGTTAATATTATCACTATTAACACTCAATATCATGATATGAAATTTTAAAACATCTGAAATTTCCTTTGCTTTTTTTACGCTTTTAGCATAAATATATATGTGATTATCAATAATATAAACAGTAGGTAATACGTGATATTTTTGAATATATACTTGGACCTCTTCTATCCTATTTAAATCATTAATTTCCACAGCGCCTGCACCCGCAAACACGAAAGTATCAGCACAAAAAGGGTCAAGAAAAAACAAATGTTTATTATCCTTTAAGGCGTTATTTAAAAATCCATCATCACACAAATAAGTAATGCATTGCTCTTTATTAAGATTATTTAAAATATTTGATATTTGCGTGGTTAGTTTATACTTAACAAGGTCTATTTTAAGATACGCTTCAATTTTCGCTAGCACAAACTCAGTAAGTCGAAATAACTCCTCCTTATTATCAGTAGTAATGATCAAACCGTGATTTCCTAGAAATATAATACTAGGAATATTATCAGTCTTTTCTAGTTCATTCCTTAGACTTAACGCTAGCTCTATTCCAGGTGTCTCATAATTTATTAATACTAATTCATTCTTTGGGAATATTTGATTTAATATAACCTTCCAATTTTTCTGCGAAACTATAGCGTTAACAACAATTGGATGAGTGTGTAAAGTGTATTTTGAAAGAAAGGAATGAAGCAAGGTCTCAATTGATGGTCTATTATTAACATCAATTGTGTGCGTTTTCACTATCTCTGATGTTTTTTGCTCTCTACTCCTTTTAGATGTTTCATTAATAATAGCTTTGTTATTAACTATATCTGCTATTTCTCTTGTGTAAACCCTTGAATAGCCAGCAATTTTACTTACTTCACTTAAAGCATAACCAGAGGCTTTAATTATCATTTCACCATTATCAAGCTTTACAGAACTATTACCACCTCCAGCTTGGATTAAGTCAAACCTTTCACCAGCATATTTGGATATTTCTACTAATTCACATAACTCAATCATAATATTTCTAATAGTTCCTTAAACGATCCTAACTCGGTTACGTGTTTAATGTCGCAGTGCATATCTTCTTTATTACTGTTAATCCAATACGCATTCATACCTAGGCTTAACGCTCCTTTTATATCCTTATTGAAACTATCCCCAACCATACAAACATCATTTTTATTAAGATGCATTTTATCCAAACAAAGCATAAATATATACTGATGAGGTTTTTCCTTTCCTGCCTCTTCACTCGTAACTATATAATTAATATACTTCTCTAAATTTAATTTTTTGATTTTCCTGTACTGTATTTGTGCTGTCAAGTCTGTTATTATGCATACTTTTCCTTTATAGTTTTTTAAAAACTGTTCAACGCCATCAAATAGATGCATGTTTTCAAGAAAGCAATCCCAATATGTATTGTATAAATGAAGAGCATCCTTTAATGGGTTGACATTTAAAATTTCACACATCTTTTGAAAATATAATAGTCTATTGTGTGAAGACGCCGTTTCCGCTAGGTCAATATGGACCTTTTCCCTAGCGCTCTTATAAGCATGCAGAATTATAGTTTTATCTATTTTACTAATCCCGTGAAAGACATTTACCGCCTTTTCAAGAGCAACAGCATGTGCATCTTCATAGTTATATAGAGTGTTGTCTAAATCTAATAATATCCCCTTGTAAGCCATTTTATTGTTTGAGTTTTTCAGATATTAACATCATCGTTATGAGCTGGAGGAAGCCTTCATAACCTTTCCCTAATTTGATTTCAGAACTAATAATTTCATAAATATGAGGGATGTGATTATTAATTAATAAATCAAAATTAACGTTAGGCTCTCTATTTAAAACAATGTATTGAGTTTTAAGATCTTCATTATAATCCCATGAATAGTTGTTAATATTATGCAATATTTCTTCAACATGTAGGTTAGCATCAAAAACTATTTTCAGACCCAAATCAAATTCTTCTTCGACATTTCCAATATTAATTTTATCGATGCTAAAATACTCAACGATTAAATCTGCAAATTCTCGCTGCGGCTGAATAAACTTATGACTATCTTCTTTTCGACTATTAAGCTGCTTCAAAATTTTATCCGTACTGTAATTTCGATGCTTGATGTCTCGAATTATTTTCCAATGTCTTCTGAGGTCCTCATTAGTATTAAAATAAATTTTAAGATCAACTATTTTCCTTTGTTTGGGTAAATAAAATGGGTGAAGTCCTGATATAGCTATAAATTCTTTCGGTTGAATTCTTAGCGGCTCAGTAAACTTGCCTAAGTCATGGTCGTAGTCTGATCTATAAATAGAATTATTCATTTTGAGACTATTAATAACTTGAGCTTGCTTATGTATATAATTCGCTTTGGGGTCAAGATGTGTCATTTTTAACCAATTCTTATCCCCCCTTTCCCACTTATGATCGCCATCCCCTTCGATGGTCAATAATTTATTTCCAAGAAGCTCTTGCAATTGATTCAAAAAAGTGGTTTTTCCAGCACCACTATCTCCGCCGATACCAATAACTAGATTAGTTTGTTTATTATATAGTGAATTAGTACCTATACCATATTTATAGAAGGCGTACATAACAGTTATCAGCATTGACAAAAGCAACGTAAATGAAACATTGATAAGCCCTTGATTTTGAATTTTATAATTAATCTCCTTTCCTAAAAACAGAATATCCCTATACTCTGGGCTGTAAAAGAAGACAAAGAACAACAAGTATATAAAGGAAAAAACAAGATAAAACAAGCGTGATTTCACTTCATTATCATTCTTTAAAAAATAAATGGAAAGGAATGGGCATAACCATACATACCATGCGGGAGCTGGGTAAACAAAAAATATAGCAGCAGCAAACAAAACACCAATATAAAAAAATAATAAAGTACTGCTTACTCTCTTTTGGTTAAAAAAATGAGCATATATAAAAATAATACTAGCAACAGGGAAAAACAGTTTCAAATCGCCAATAGCAGCATACGAATCAAATAAAAGCGACTGCTTAAGATTGAATAATACCATCTGACTAAAGCCGTGACTAAGAATAAACGGTGAGTCTATAGAAATTAAAACAGCAGCTGAAATTAACAAAAACAATGTCGACTGCTTAAAACCATATCTTTTAAACACATAAATTATTAATAGCGGTAGCGTCACTAGCACGTGGGCTTTAGTTGCAATTGCTAAACCGAAAAAAAGTGATGAGCTTTTTAATTTTCCATTTATCAAAAAGTAAATAGAAAAAAACAAAAAAGCCATAGGAATAATATCTAATTGAGAGTGAATATAAATGGCATAAATTATAATTGGATTGCAAAAATAAAAAAATAGCACCCTGTACTCTTTCATGGGGAATAGTCTCATGAACACAAATAAAATAGATAAATCAGCAATAAAAAGAGGAAACTTAAATAAAAAGTTTGACACGAAAATTTGATTCGCATTTAAAAAATCAAGAAGCAAGGTGCCCGGAACCAGTAAATAAAGCATTAAAGCGTGATATGGGAAAGCTTCAAGGTTTAGTTTGCTTTCATAATAATATTGCCAGGGGTTGGAGTTTCCTAAAGTGAATTCATTAACAAACGTATAGAATAGGCTTGTACTATACTCAGATGAAAACAATCCAAGTATTAATAATTTAAAAAAAATAATTAATGCTAAGATTTTCTTTTGTTTAAACATATTGTTTAAATATATCAATGAGGCTTTCAATATTATTTATTCTTAGTGTTTAATTGAATTTTTCTTTGTTTGCTAAAAACCATTTATATGTTTTTTTCAAACCATCATCTAAATTAACTTGATGTTTCCATCCCAAACTATTAATTTTTGAACTATCCATCAATTTTCTTGCAGAACCATTAGGTTTAGTTTCATCCCATATGATATCTCCTTTAAAAGCAGTGATTCGTTGGACCTTTATAGCTAATTCCTTAATGCTTATTTCGTCGCCACTACCAATATTATATAGACTTTCAGGTAATATATTTTCTATTGCAAAAATTACAGCCCTTGCAACATCATCTACAAAAGTAAATTCCCTAATAGCTGATCCGTTGCCCCATAGAGTGACAAATTTATCATCATTTTCAACAGCATCATTAAATTTTCTAACCAGTGCCTGTAACACATGTGAGTGGCTTAAATCAAAATGATCATTTATTCCATACAAGTTAGATGGTATTAAACTAACATAATCTTTATTAAATTGGTTACTAATTGCTTGACACAACTTTATAGCAGATATTTTGGCAATAGCATAACCTTCATTCGTTGGCTCAAGGTAATTAGACAATAGATCTGTTTCCTTAAAAGGCTGCTGTGCTTTGGGTGGATAAATACAAGAACTTCCGAGAAAAATAAATTTCTTTACGTTATGTTTTACTGAAGACGATATCAGGTTATTCTGAATTTGTAAATTTTCAAGTAAAAATTGATAAGGAAGACTATTATTTGCAAGGATTCCACCTACTTTACCAGCACAATTAATTATAACATCTGGTAATTCGCCTTCAATGAAATCATCAACATTCTTTTGATTTCTTAGATCTAATTCTTTACTACTTAATCCTATTAAATTATTATAACCAATTAGTTTCAGGTTTCTATAAATAGAACTGCCAACCATTCCGTTATGACCAGCTATATAAATTTTAGAGCGCTTATTAATCATACAAAATATTATTTGCTGTCTCTATCTGAGAGGGCGGGGTTATTGTTTGGCCAACTAATATTAATTCTATTGTCATTCCACTTTAACGTAAACTGTTCGTTTGCGTCTTTATACTCACCTATATACGCAAGCTTATAATGATATACCGCCGACTCACTTAATACTTGAAAAGCATTGCCAAAACCTGGAGGTATTAGAACAGACGATGGAGATGAACTATCTATGACTATCGAATCATATTTTAAATAATTTTTAGAATCTTTTCTATTATCCACGATGACTTGAAAAATACTACCCGATACGCAAGTGATCAGTTTCCATGAGTGAAAATCACCATGTATTCCTCTTAATACATTTCTCTTAGAGAATGCAAATTTATCATGCACAAAATTCATGTTTTCAGGCAGTAGGCTTTCAATATCATCTTTTAAAAAGGTCGTATACAAAGAGCCTCTAGTGTCGTTAAAAACATCTGGTCTTATAAAAGTTACTTCTTTTAAGATTTTACTTTTATGAATTTCGAAATCATTGTACATGCTTTATGAGTTTAGTTTTCAAAATAGTTAAGGGTTGTATATCCGCCCTCTCTTAAGTAACGGTCTTTCTTCATTAGCTTTATATCTGAGCTCATCATGTCTTCCACTAGTTCATGTAATTGAATATGCGGCTCCCAACCCAGTTTTTTCTTTGCTTTACTTGGATCTCCAATCAACAGATCTACCTCTGTTGGTCTAAAGTATTTTGGATCAATAGACAATACTTCCTTTCCAATTTCTAATTTATATTCAGCGTTAAAACATTCAGCAACATATGCCTTTTCCTCAAGACCCTCCCCCTCAAAGTTCAGGGTTATACCAATATATGAAAAAGCCATTTTAACAAAATCACGAATACTAGTAGTTTTACCAGTCGCTATTACCCAGTCTTCAGCTTCATCTGCTTGAAGAATCATCCACATCATTCTAACATAGTCTTTTGCATGACCCCAATCTCGTTGTGAATTTAAATTACCGAGGTACAATTTATCTTGAAGACCCAATGCAATTCTAGAAACTGCACGTGTGATTTTTCTTGTAACAAACGTTTCACCCCTAACTGGTGATTCATGGTTGAACAGAATACCGTTTGAAGCGAATATTCCGTACGCTTCACGGTAATTCACGGTGATCCAATAGGCATACATTTTCGCTACAGCATATGGGGAGCGAGGATAGAACGGTGTGGTTTCGGTTTGAGGGACCTCTTGTACTTTGCCGTACAGCTCAGATGTAGACGCTTGGTAAATACGGGTTTTTTTCTCTAGTCCTAATATTCGGATAGCCTCTAACAATCTTAGGGTGCCTATCCCATCCGTATCAGCCACATACTCAGGTATATCGAAAGAAACCCTCACATGGCTCATTGCAGCAAGATTGTAAATCTCATCTGGCTGAATTTCTTGAATCAATCTGACTAGATTGGTGCTGTCGGTCATGTCACCAAAATGCAAGAAGAATTTAGGATCGTCCTTATGAGAGTCTTCATAAAGGTGGTCGATTCGGTCAGTATTAAAAAGTGATGTGCGACGCTTCAGACCATGAACCGTGTAATCTTTCTTTAGAAGGAACTCAGCTAAATACGCTCCGTCTTGACCGGTGATACCCGTTATAAGTGCAACTTTATTCATCATTGTTTGTCTATCGCAGGCATGTCCTGCAGTTGTTTATCCTTGTTATACCTTAATCTCTTCGACTACCATCGCTAGTCTTTTTTAGTAAAAAATTTCTGTAGAGTTAATATGACTTACCTCTACAGAAATATTAATTAATATCTATAATGTTCAGGCTTGTAGGGTCCAGCTTGCGTAACACCAATATAATCCGCTTGATCCTCACGCAATTCCGTTAGCTCTACACCAATTTTTGCTAGGTGTAAGAAAGCTACTTTTTCA
>MDTF01002005.1_pt1 | contig 10580 bp, 6 predicted proteins | sample 811191 | NCBI WGS metagenome assembly MDTF01 (sample SAMN05326649, study PRJNA326480) | marine metagenome | isolation source: seawater | place: Southern Ocean | collected 2011
TAGTCTAGATCATTGGAAGATAACCAATCTAAATATAACTTTGATTTCAACCTGATGAAATCTAAAATTAAATTAGCACAATGAGTTTTATATCGAGTTCAATCGGAAAAAAAGTGGCTATGTCGCTCTCTGCCTTTTTCCTTATCTCTTTTCTACTTCTACACGTGGCGATTAATTTGTTATCAGTGGTAAGTGAGGAAATGTATAACGAAGCCTCACATTTTATGGGCACCAATCCCATCGTACAATTTGTTATGCAGCCAATTCTTATTTTAGGGGTCTTATTCCATTTTATAATGGGGTTTGTACTGGAATTTCAAAATAAGAGTGCGAGACCCGTCAAATATGAAATGAAAAATAATCAAGGAAATTCCAGTTGGCTTTCCAGAAACATGATTTATTCAGGGCTGGTCATTTTGGCTTTTTTAGGACTCCATTTTTATGACTTTTGGATCCCTGAAATACAATATAAATATATTGCGTTTGAAGCCCCTAACGAACATAGATACTTTACTGAAATGGTACACAAATTTGAAAACCCGATCCGGGTTGGGTTTTATGCCGTCTCTTTCATTTTATTGATGATGCATTTATTACACGGTTTTCAGTCAGCATTTCAATCTTTGGGAGTCAACAATAAGTTTACACCTGGTATTAAAAAGACGGCTTGGGCCTTTTCAGTCGTCGTCCCATTGGCATTTGTATTTATTGCACTGTTTCATCATTTCAATCACTAAATCCAAATGCTCAACAATCGTATATGATGCTGATTTTTGAACTAAAACACATTAAGTAATACTGACATGAAAATAGGAGCAAATTTTCCTGCGAAAACACCAGAAGGTCCTATTGAGGACAAATGGACTTCTTACAAAAATAAAATTGATCTGGTTAACCCAGCCAATAAACGACTCATAGATATTATTGTAGTCGGCACAGGATTGGCCGGGGGCTCAGCAGCGGCTTCTTTGGCCGAATTGGGATACAATGTCAAAGCTTTTTGTTTTCAAGATTCTCCACGTAGAGCCCATTCTATCGCCGCGCAAGGCGGCATCAATGCCTCGAAAAATTACATGGGGGACGGTGACTCAGATTATCGCCTCTTCTACGACACGGTAAAAGGAGGTGATTACAGAGCTAGGGAAGAGAATGTTTATCGCTTGGCAGAAGTATCAGGCAACATCATCGATCAGTGTGTTGCACAGGGTGTCCCTTTTGCTAGAGATTATGGGGGTTTGTTGGACAATCGCTCTTTTGGTGGCGTTTTGGTCTCTAGAACTTTTTATGCCAAAGGTCAAACCGGACAACAATTGCTATTAGGTGCCTACTCGGCGATGAATAGACAGATAGCGAGGGGTAAAATAAAGATGTACAACCGTCATGAGATGATGGATTTGGTGATCGTAGAGGGTAAAGCAAGGGGAATCATTGCCAAAAACTTGATCACAGGTGAACTTGAAAGACACTCGGCTCATGCCGTAGTGATCGCTTCAGGAGGTTATGGTAATGTCTTCTATTTATCAACCAATGCCATGGGTAGTAATGTTTCGGCAACCTGGAAAATTCATAGAAAAGGCGCTTGGTTTGCCAATCCTTGCTTCACTCAAATACACCCTACTTGTATCCCCGTATCCGGAGATCACCAGTCGAAGTTGACTTTGATGTCAGAATCTTTAAGAAATGATGGCCGAATTTGGGTACCTGCCAAGGAAGAAGATGTAAAAGCCATTCGATCAGGAACACTGAAGCCAACGGCAATCGCAGAGGCAGATAGAGATTATTTTTTGGAACGTCGCTATCCGGCCTTCGGTAATCTCGTGCCGAGAGATGTGGCTTCAAGAGCTGCCAAAGAAAGATGTGATGCTGGGTTTGGTGTAAATGCTACCGGCGAAGCGGTCTATTTAGATTTTGCTGCTGCCGTCATAAGATACGGAAAAGAAAAAGCCCTGGTTACGCACCAAGATGCAAACAACGAAGCCTTAGTTCTTGAGTTGGGGAGAGAAATTATTGCCACTAAATACGGCAACCTTTTCCAAATGTATGAAAAAATAGTTGATGAAAATCCTTATGAAACTCCCATGATGATTTACCCTGCGGTGCACTACACAATGGGCGGCGTCTGGGTTGATTATGATTTGATGACTACTGTTCCTGGTTGCTATGCGATTGGAGAAGCAAATTTTTCCGAACATGGCGCCAATCGCCTTGGTGCCTCAGCACTGATGCAAGGTTTAGCGGATGGCTATTTTGTTCTTCCTTATACCATCGGCAATTACCTCGCCAAGGATATTCGTACCGGAGCGATCCCTGTGGACACTCCAGAATTTGCCGCCGCTGAAAAGGGCGTACAAGAGCAACTTGAACGCTTCATCAATAACAAAGGCTCGAAACCCGTTGATTATTTTCACAAAAAACTGGGTAAAATCATGTGGGATAAAGTAGGCATGTCCAGAAATAGTACAGACCTAAAAGAAGCCATCGAGGAAATTCAAGCCATCAGAGATGAATTTTACAAGGAAGTAAAAGTACCCGGAGACTTAGAGGGATTTAATGAGGAATTAGCAAAAGCGGGTAGGGTTGCTGACTTTTTAGAATTAGGAGAACTTTTTGCAAAAGATGCTTTAAACAGGGAAGAATCCTGCGGAGGTCATTTCAGAGAAGAACACCAAACACCAGAAGGTGAAGCCAAAAGAGACAAAGCCTTTCAGTATGTGGCTGCTTGGGAGCATAATGGAGCCCCGAAAGACGCGAATCTTCACAAAGAAATGCTTGATTATAAATACATTGAAGTAAAAGAAAGAAGTTACAAGTAAGAGCTAGTAAAATTCATAGGAGATGGACTTAAAACTAAAAATATGGCGGCAGAAAAATGCCGCTGCCAAAGGTAAGATTGTTGATTACGATATCAGTGAGGTCTCCTCCGATATGTCATTCTTAGAAATGCTTGATGTACTGAATAGAGAGCTTACCGAGAAAGGTGATGAGCCTGTGAGTTTTGATCACGACTGTAGGGAGGGTATCTGTGGGTCTTGTTCCCTTCAGATCAATGGCCGTCCACATGGTCCTGATGGAGGTACCACTACCTGCCAACTCCACATGCGAAAATTCAAAGATGGAGACAGCATCGTCATTGAACCCTTTCGCGCCAAAGCATTTCCGATCGTTAAAGATTTGATCATAGATCGATCAGCCTTTGATCGTGTACAACATGCCGGTGCTTTTATCTCCGTAAACACTTCTGGAAATACGCAAGACGCCAATGCGACTCCCATCAACAAAGGAGATGCAGATCACGCTTTTGACGCCGCCTCCTGTATTGGCTGCGGGGCCTGTGTCGCGGCATGTAAAAATGCTTCAGCCATGCTTTTTGTCTCTGCAAAAGTTTCACAATATGCCTTATTGCCTCAGGGTCAGGTGGAACGTGAAAAGAGAGTAACAGACATGGTTTCTCAAATGGATGAAGAAGGATTTGGTGCCTGTACCAACACGGGTGCTTGTGAAGCTGAGTGTCCCAAAGGCATCAGTATCACCAATATTGCTCGGATGAACCGCGAATTCATTGGGTCTAATTTAAAATCTTAATAGCCAATAGGTACTCAAAAAAAACCTTGGTACAGACGCAAGGCTTTTTTTGTTTTCTGATCTTTGATGGATTTTAACCTTTAATTGAATATTTTACCTGTCAGGTGGCTATGAAAAAAAACTTGGTTATCTTATTTGGAGCCTTATTTATCTTCACATCAGGCTATTTTATATGGTCCATTTGGAATCAAGAAAGTTCTGCTGACCTATGGGACTTTGTTCCAGAAAATTCAGGACTTGTATACGAAAGTAATGACCTAGGTGGGACACTTCTCAGATTACAAGACCTTGAGTCATTTCAATCACTTATCCGTATTCCTAGCTTAGGAAAGCTTCCTGATTACATTGCAAAAATAGAGCGATTGACTGGATTAAACTCGTTTTACCCTTTTCTTGATAAAACTTCTGGGATAATCAGTCTTCACAATACCGGCAAAAATGAATTTGACTTTCTTTACTTAGTCGCAATGAATGACTTGAACACTACTGATGTCGTGTCAAAATTGATCACTCCTCTTGTTGCTAAGGCAATAGAGAAGCAACCTCGAACTTATTTAGGTTTCGAATTGAATGAAGTTTCCTTATCTTTTACAGCTAGTCATTTAACTTACCTAATTTATGATCATTATTTCATTGCCAGCTTTACTCCCTATCTTGTTGAGGATGCCATAAGAACTTTCGAAGATGGAAATTATAAGTCCTTTAGAGAGGTCTTTGCTAAACATCAGCAAATAACAAAAATCAAACAAGATGAAGGTAATGTCTACCTTAATTACAATAGTTTCATTAAGGGCACTCAGGCCTTTGCCGCAAACGATCTCGATAAAAAGTTTTTAACCTCTGCTTTTTTAGACCTCAATATCGAAGACGACCACATCAGTTTAAGTGGCTTTTCATTTGCCGATAGTAGCAAAATCTTGCAAATGATCAAAGGCATCACCGGTGCGCCATTAGATATGTCAGATGTCATCAGCAATGGTACTTCGATCCTTCACCATTTTAGTTTTCAAGATCCTTATTTGTGGAGAGATCAACAAAAAAATGTGGATCTCCATGATCAAAAAACGTCCTATTCTGACCTATCTGTAATTCCTCGGGATGCTCTGAAATTTTTGGATCAAGAAATAGGTCGTGCCATCCAACTCAGAAATGGACAGAAAGTTCCTATCCTTATCATCGAATGTAAAAACAGTGAGGGTCTCATTCACTATTTAGATGCGATAGCCAAACAAATACCTAACCAACGCTTAGATCACTTTTTTGTTGAGCAGTACAAACAACATATCATCCGAAAACTTCCTGTAAAAAATCTTCCCGTTTTATTATTTGGAGATATCGCAAAAGATCTTCCTGAAGGCTATTATGGTTCATTTGAAAACTATGTATTGATGAGTCCAAATCTTCCAGTGTTAAAAGAATTTTTATCCGATATTTTAAATGAAAACACTTGGGGCAAAACATTAAGTAAGAAAAAGTTCCTGAAAAAAATCAACAAGGCTTCTCCCCACACTATTATTGTCAACGGTGCAGAATCTTGGGACCATTTGTATCCTGCAATGCAGCCACAATGGCAAAATGATTTTATGGTGTCTGAAATGATTTTTAAAAGCTTTGGGCATCTTGCCATCCAATTTTCAAGTATTGATGATAAATATTTTACCAGTATTTTCATTGAAAAGAACAGCCCATCTTCCGAAAGAAACAGCCCGTTAATAAAAACAAATAGACTTGAATTTGAACATCACTTAATTTCAAAGCCTTATTTGGTCACTGACCATAGAAATGGGAATAATGAAATAATTGTTCAAGACAACGAAAAAGTAATTTATCTTGTTGATGCAGATTTTCAGATAAGCTGGCAACGCCCCCTTTTCCTGCCCATAGTAGGCACGATACATCAAATAGACTTTTATAAAAACGAAAAGCTACAATATGCCTTCATCACCAATGATTCTCTCTATGTGATAGATAGAAAAGGTCAAAATGTAGCGAACTTTCCGAAATATTTAGCACCGCATCTCAAAAGTTTAGAAATCGTAGATTACGATCAAAAAAGAAACTACCGGTTTTCAATTACCACACAGCAGGGCGATGCCTTCCTCACGGATAAGTCTGGAACTCCTCTGGAAGGATGGAATCCTTATCATTTTGAAAAGGATATCATTGGATCCATGCGCCATTTCAGGATCGGCGGTACCGATGTGTATACGGTTGTATTAGCCAATGGTGAAATCTTTTTGCTCAGCAGACGGGCTAAAATTTATAAGGGATTTCCCCTAAAACTAAATCTTAATACAGAAAGTGATTACCACCTACGCATTGGGAGTAATTTCAAATCATCTGATTGGATCCTGCTCACTGAAAATGGCACCCTATTTCAGATGAATCTTAAAGGCGAAATCCTCCACAAAAAACAATTATATAAGCCAGCAACTGATACCCAATTTACTCTTATTAATGACCCAAAAAATAAAAAATATGTGATCGCTAAAGCGACTAAAACTAAGATCACTTTAGTCAATGATCAAGACGAAATCTACTTCGAGAAAAATCACCCTCTTGATAAAAAAATACTAATTCAACTTTTCAATAACGGTAATCAAGGTGATTATATCGTTTTTAATCATATCGAAGATGGATACATGCGCCTCTTTGATCTAAAGGGAAATTTACTCTCCCTCTCCCCTCTCCCAAACTCACATCCCATCGAAATGTATAACCTAGGTAAATCTACACCAAAAGAAATCTATCTCATCAATGGAAAAACACTCCACGCATATACCAAGCCCTAACGAATCTCATAGAGTATGGAAACCCCGTCAATCTGAGCCATTGCCAACTAGAATAGCCTACTAGCGCTCAATAATATAAACCCTTCATTTTGAAGGTGAAACCAGCAAGCCAGCTCGCCTCAACAGTGCGTCTACGGTAGGCTCAGCTCCCCTAAATTTCTTATACAGCTCCATTGGTCGTTGGGTTCCCCCTTGACTCAAAACACAATCTTTAAAAGCCTTAGCCGTCTTGAAGTCGAAAACACCATTTTCCATAAAGCACTCGAAGGCATCAGCATCCAGTACCTCTGCCCATTTATAACTGTAATAGCCTGAAGCATATCCCCCAGCAAAAATATGAGCAAATTGAACGCTCATGTTGGTATTTGGAATATCAGGGAAAAGATTGGTTGGCGCTAAAATATCTTTTTCTAAATTCTCAATAGAATCGATGTTCTGAGCAGCCGCATAGTTTTGATTGTGGAGCGATAAATCTAAAATTGCGAAGCTCAACTGTCTCATCGTTGCATAGGCCTCATGAAAAGTGGTGGCGGACTTAATGCGATCAATATACGCTGAAGGAATGACCTCTGCCGTTTCATAATGATGGGCAAAAAGACGCAAACATTCTGGTTCGTAACACCAATTTTCCAATATTTGAGAAGGTAATTCCACAAAATCCCATGGCACATTGGTTCCAGATAAACTCTCATACTTAGTATCTGCGAGCATTCCATGCAAGGCATGCCCAAACTCATGAAATAAAGTTTTAACCTCGTCAAATTTTAAAAGGGAAGGACGGTTATCGGCAGAAGGTGTGAAATTACATACAATACTGACCTGTGGGATTGTTCGTTGACCGTTTACTTTTTTCTGACCTCGATAGGAAGTCATCCATGCACCTGGACGTTTTCCTGACCTTGGGAAATAGTCTGCCAGAAAAATGGCCTTTAATTCTTGATCTTCCCAAACTTCGTAAGCCTTGACCTCTTCATGATAAACAGGAATTTGAGCATTGAGCTTAAAAGTCAATCCAAATAATTTCTCAGCCGTTATAAAAACTCCATCAATCACCTTTTCAAGCTTAAAGTAAGGCTTGAGTAACTCATCATCAAAATTGAATTTATTTTTCCTTAACTTCTCTGCATAATAGGCCCAATCCCAACGCTCTAGTTCATGGTCAATGCCAAGGGTGCTCATGAAGGTCTTTACTTCATCGACTTCTTGAATCGCCTTCTCTTTTGATTTTAATAATAAATCATCTAAGAAATCCTGTACCCTTGTCGGGTTTTCTGCCATTCGCTCTTCGAGAACATAACTGGAATAACTTTGATAGCCTAAAAGTTCCGCCATCTCAGCTCTGAGTCTTACAATATTCAAAACCAACTCTCGATTATCATTGGCACCTTCTTTAAATGCCTTTTGCATGTAGGCGATAAACAATTGCTTACGTAACCCTCGATGGTCTGCATTTTCCATAAAAGGAATGAACGAAGGCGCCTGCAAAGTAAATATCCACTTATCTGGCCGCTGTGTTTCAACGGCCAGCCCCTTGGCCCGATCTATCAAATCTTGAGGCAAACCCGAAAGGTCTTCTTCCTTGTTGAGAACCAATTCATAATTATTGGTTTCCGCCAATACATTCTCACCAAATTTAAGCGCCATACTTGACAGCGCTACCGTAATCTCTTTATATCTATTTTGACTCTTTGGATTAAGCCCTGCTCCATTTCGTGCAAAGGATTTGTATGTTTTTTCCAAAAGCATACGCTCCTCCTCGGAAAGCGAATCATTCAAATTATAAATAAATTTTACTCGTTCAAATAGTTTTTTATTCAGTTTTACCTCGTTATTAAAAGAAGTAAGCAAAGGCGACACCTCCTGCGTAATCTTTTGTAATTCATCAGAAGTTTCGGCAGAATTTAAATTGAACAGTACATTGGAAACCTGATCTAAAAGTACTCCTGAACCCTCAAGTGCCTCAATAGTGTTTTCAAAAGAGGGTGGATCTAGATGCTCAGTAATTTCTGTAATTTCAATTCTCGCTTCAAGGATACCTTGCTCAATGGCAGGTAAATAATGGCTGTTTTTTATTAAATTAAAAGGTGCCATTTGAAAAGGAGTTTCAAAGGGACTAAAAAAGGGATTTGACTGAGTCATTTTTGCTAAGTTTGTATGGCAAATTTAAAAAGGTAACAGCACAGGTACTCGCTTAAATCATAATTAGATGAAAAAAATATTTCTTACTTTGTTTTTTGGCTTTATAATCATTGGGATTGGACAATCACAGTCCTTGACAGAGGACACCGTGATGTTTGATTTGAGTACGCCCTATCAAACCATTAAATCTTTTAATTTTTATTCTCAATCAGCTCATTTTAATCCCTCACTAATCAAAAAATGTGCCGAATTAGCAAGTAATGATTCGACAGATTTTCCCAAAAAATTAATCCAACTGATCAAGGGTGAAGGTATCTCCATAAAATTGGAGGAAATTTCAAACGATCCTAATTACCTAGACAGCACCACCCAACTTCATGTTTATAAACTTAATGAAAATTATCCTTTATTGTACCTAAAGAAAATCAATGGTCTTTGGATTTTTCCAAAAGAAAGCGTCGCAAATGTACTGCAACTCCATGAGAAACTTTTTGCCTTTGGCGGAGATGTCCTACTTGAAATAATGGATTCTTCGCATGCCAATCAATATTTTGGATTGACCGTAAATCAATATTTAGCTGGCCTTTTTTTTATATTCACGGCCTTCGTCATTCATAAATTATTAAGCAAGTTTATTGAGAAAACCGCTCAACGCATTATAAAAAAATTGAAGGTTAAAAAAATTTCAGCAGAAGAAATGACTTCTCTGATAAAACCCTTTAGCTTTCTCATCATCATCTTACTGCTATCCTTCGTTTTCCCCATACTTCAACTACCTACTTCATTCTCATTTTATTTAGCCACTTCGATAAGGGCAGCCATTCCCTTACTCTTCACCATCACATCCTTTAGGTTAATCAAATTCATTGGGCTCTACCTAGAAATGAAAGCGGCTCAGACCAAAAATACGATGGATGATCAGCTAGTTCCCATCATAAGAAAATCATTGCGCGTTTTTGTGGTGACTTTTGGAACATTGGCCATTCTGCAAAGCTTAAATATTTCTATTTTACCGTTGTTGACAGGTTTATCGATAGGTGGTTTGGCCTTTGCCTTGGCGGCACAAGATACCATCAAGAACTTCTTCGGATCTGTGATGATTTTTATTGATAAGCCTTTTCAAATTGGCCATTGGATTACGACCGATGGAGTTGATGGGACCGTCGAAGAAGTGGGACTTAGGTCTACAAGAATTAGAACCTTTTCAAATTCGTTGGTGACTGTACCCAATGGAAAATTAGCAGATGCCACCATTAATAATCATGGCTTGAGAGTCTATCGAAGGTTTTATACCACATTGAGTATCAATTACGACACGCCCCCTGCATTGATTGAGGTTTTTATAGACGGGCTAAAAGAAATCGTCAATCAACATCCAGATACAAACCCTGACCACAATAATATTTTTTTCAATGACATGGGTGCACATTCGCTCAATATTATGTTTTATATATTTTTTGAAGTCCCCGATTGGTCGAGCGAATTGAAAGCAAAGCATGAGATTTTATTGGAAATTCTGAAATTAGGAAATGCTTTAAAAGTCAATTTTGCCTTCCCAACACAAACTTTACATATTCCCACGCCATCCGCTGACGTAAAATATCCAGATGACCTTCAAGCCAAAGAAAATCTCACTCAATTCCTGGCTCTTAAAAAAAATAAAGATCAATAATGGTCACTAGGCATGATTATTGATCTTAATTAAATAATGTTTGAGATTCGAAACTACGTTTTTCTTGTCATCACTGCAGTTTGTACTTTATCCTGTGAGGAAGAAACGATCGAAGTTCCATTGGAGGACGAAAGGCTCATCCACTATGATGGGGTCAATGTATCAGCCCCTCAAATTCTTGAAGGCCTCCATGAATCCAGTATTCGTTTTGAAAGTAGACACCTATTACCTTACCAAGGCCGTATCCTCGAATCTATCCAATTTTATATCTCTTATGTTCCTGATGATTTGACCTTAAGAATTTATAAAAATGAGCGATCAAGTAATGAACCTCAAACCTTATTGTACGAAGCGCTAATCACAGATAGCCGTGCAAGTAGTTGGAATACATATGA